>ENA-OQOA01000177-OQOA01000177.1-human-gut-metagenome-genome-assembly--contig:-NODE-177-length-33991-cov-4.624793_pt1 | contig 33991 bp, 34 predicted proteins | sample MGYA00242633_ERZ504888 | MGnify/ENA primary metagenome ERZ504888 (study PRJEB26092, sample SAMD00036372) | human gut metagenome | host: Homo sapiens | study: EMG produced TPA metagenomics assembly of...
ACATTTGACAGAAACAGGAAATTTCCACATAGGAGAGACAGATGTGGATGAGAAATGCACAAAATGAATTTGGGTGGGGATAACTTTTCATCTTAATCCAGCCCATCAGAGTGTGAAATCCTGCGTCAGATAAAATCAGCCGGATGAATAGTAAATATTCATCCGGCTGATTTCTGATATATACTATTTTTGTTTCATCCGTTTGATGACTTTCAGACGGGTAAATTCCTCACGTTCTTTCTCCTCCAGTGCATTCTGGATATCTTTGGTCAGTGCCTCGTACTTCGGAATAGTGATATTCTTCAGAGCATTGGCACGTTTCTGAGTTTTCTTGATATTGGCTGCAAGGCGGATGGCTGCATTTTCCACCATGGACAGGCGGATGGACAGCTCTTTTACCTTTTCAAAGGCAGCCTTGGCTTCGTCCAGAGACATCTTTGTGCTGTAGTAGGCATAGGTGGGAGTGTTAGTGGTTTTGTCATATTCCACCAGAGGAATTTCCGTACCCATAACACTTCGGGTTTTAATGCGTATAGAGTTCTCGACAGGAACCGTACACGCGATCTGCTGGACAAAGGCGATACCAATCTCCATATTGGCTTTCTGCAGTGCTGTATAGGCAGTGCGGAAAGTCACATCAATCTGTGTCTGGATATCCTTTGCCTGATCGATCAGCTCCATCATTTCACGAATCAGGATGTTACGCTTCTTGTCCATCAGCTCATAGCCCTGACGGGAAAGCTTCAGTGAGTTCTTTGCAAGTATCAGGTTTCCCTTGGTGGGAAAGGTATTCGGATCCATGTAATCACCTCGCTTCTTTTAGCGTACTGTTTCGTGATAGTACTTGTCGAGGATCTTCGTATCAATTCGGTCGAGCTCTTCTTTCGGAAGAAGTCCCAGAAGCTCCCAGCCCTTATCCAGGGTTTCGGTGATGCTTCGGTTCTCGGTTTCGGACTGGCCGACAAATTCACTCTCAAAGGCTTTACCAAATACCAGATAGCGTTTATCCAGCGGGGAAAGCTCATCCTCACCGATAACGGAAGCAAGGGCTCTGGCATCTCCAACCTTTGCATAGCAGGAGAAAAGCTGATTTGCCACGTCCTGATGGTCTGCTCTTGTATAGCCTTCACCGATACCGTCCTTCATCAGACGGGAAAGAGATGGCAGTACGTTAATAGGCGGATAGATTGCCTGTCCATGAAGCTGTCTGTCCAGAACGATCTGACCTTCGGTGATATAACCGGTAAGGTCAGGGATCGGGTGAGTGATATCATCGTTTGGCATGGTCAGGATCGGAATCTGGGTTACGGAACCCGGTTTGCCTTTTACGATACCTGCACGTTCGTACAGGGTTGCAAGCTCACTGTACAGATAACCCGGATAACCTTTACGGGACGGAATCTCACCTTTGGAGGAGGAAACCTCTCGCATGGCCTCGCAGAAGGATGTGATGTCTGTCAGGATGACCAGGATGTGCATTCCTTTTCAAAAGCAAGATACTCTGCGGCAGTGAGGGCGATCTTCGGTGTAAGAAGACGTTCAACAACCGGATCATTTGCAAGATTCAGGAACATAACTACATGGTCTGCAGCACCGCTTTCCTCGAAGGTACGGCGGAAAAATTCCGCTACGTCATATTTGACACCCATTGCCGCGAAAACAATGGCAAAATCTTCATCAGAGTCCTCTCCCAGAGAAGCCTGCTGTACGATCTGTGCGGCCAGTTTGTCGTGTGGAAGACCATTTCCGGAAAAGATCGGAAGCTTCTGTCCTCGGATCAGGGTGGTCAGTCCGTCGATTGCGGAAATACCGGTGTTGATATAGTTTCGGGGATATTCACGTGCTACCGGGTTCAGCGGCAGACCATTGATGTTTAATTTTACATCCGGGGTGATGTCCCCCAGACCGTCGATGGGCTGTCCGATACCGTTAAAGGTTCGTCCGAGGATTTCCGGGGAAAGCCCGATCTCCATGGGACGTCCGGTCAGCCGGGTATGGGTGTTGCTTAAGGACATACCGTCTGTTCCTTCAAAAACCTGGATAACAGCCTTGTCCTCATAAATCTCAATAATACGGCCGATCTTGCGAGTCCCGTCATCCATGTGAAATTCTACGATTTCCTCATAGGAGGCATTCTTGACGCCTTCCAGGACCACCAGAGGTCCGTTTATTTCGCTTAAGCCTAAATATTCAATTGCCATAAACTTCTCCTCTCTGTTACGACTCATAGCCGGTTATGGCTATGAATGTAACTGTTCCGGCATCAGCCGTTTTTTTCCATTATGTTATCATAGAAAGTATCAATGTCCTGCTTGTATTGGTCGAATTTATCAAGCTGATTATTTGCCACATCATATTTAATGGAAATAATTTTTTCAAAAATGTTGTTCCCCTCTTTCAGTACGGAAACCGGCATTCCACGGTTGATGAGTGCACGGCATTTTTCATAAAGATAGAGGATCGTTTCCATCATTTTAAACTGTTTTTCCATTGGTACGCAGGTGTCTTCTGCGTGAAAAGCGTTCTGCTGGAGGAAGCCCAGACGGATGACTCTGGCAATTTCCAGCGTCAGTTTCTGGTCATCCGGAAGAACGTCGCTTCCGATCAGCTTGACGATCTCCATCAGAGAGCTCTCCTGATTCAGGATTGCCATGAGCTGATTCCTGTCTGCTACAAATTTCGGGGAAACATGTTCTCTGTACCATGGAGTCAGGTCTTCCAGATATTCACTGTAGCTGGTGAGCCAGTGGATTGCCGGGAAGTGACGGGCATAGGCAAGGGATTTGTCCAGTCCCCAGAAACAGCGGACGAAGCGCTTGGTATTCTGTGTGACAGGCTCTGAGAAATCACCACCCTGTGGAGAAACTGCTCCGATAATGGAGACAGAGCCTTCGGTTCCGTTTAAGTTCTGCATCATTCCTGCACGTTCATAGAATGCGGACAGCTTGGATGCCAGATATGCAGGGAAACCTTCCTCTGCAGGCATTTCCTCCAGACGGCCGGACAGTTCTCGAAGAGCTTCTGCCCAACGGGAAGTGGAGTCTGCCATGATAGCTACGTCGTAACCCATGTCCCGGTAATATTCCGCAAGAGTTACACCTGTATAAATAGAAGCTTCACGCGCCGCAACCGGCATGTTGGAAGTATTGGCGATCAATGTGGTTCTGTCCATCATCAGGTTTCCGGATTTCGGGTCGATCAGTTTACTGAAATCTTCCAGAACCTGAGTCATCTCGTTTCCACGTTCTCCGCATCCAATGTAGATGATAATGTCTGCGTCAGACCATTTTGCAATCTGATGTTGAGTCATGGTCTTACCTGTACCGAAACCTCCCGGAACAGCGGCTGTACCGCCCTTTGCGATAGGGAAAAGAGTGTCCAGGATACGCTGGCCTGTGACAAGCGGGACGCTTGCGGGGAAACGTTTGTGGGTTGGTCTCGGGATACGGATCGGCCATTTCTGTGCAAGTGCCAGATCTTTGGTGGTTCCGTCTGCGAACTGAATGGTTACGATCGGTTCCAGAATGGTGTATGCTCCGTCAGATGCCGCGTGGATAACTGTGGCTTCTGTAAGATTCGGAGGAACCATGGATTTATGGAGAATGGAGTCTGTTTCCTGAGTTTCTGCGATAACAGAGCCGGGACCTACAACATCTCCTTCTTTTACTATGATGTGAGTGTTCCATTTCTTTTCTGTGTCAAGAGAATCAACGCTGACACCTCGTGAAATATATTTGCCTGAGGCTTTGGCAATCTCTTCCAGAGGACGCTGGATACCATCAAAAATATTGTGGATGATTCCAGGTCCCAGAAGTACAGAAATGGCATCTCCGGTTCCTGTAACTGTATCGCCCGGTTTTAGTCCTGTAGTCTCCTCGAAAACCTGTACGGTGGTCATGCCTTTCTTCAGGCCGATGATCTCACCTACCAGATGTTCCGGACCTACATAGACCATCTCGGAAATCTTAAATCCGCTGTCGCCCTTCAGATAAATGACGGGGCCGTTGACACCGTAGATAATACCTGTATTACTCATGTTCTGGTCCTCCGTCAAACTTGAATTCTTTGTATGCTGCCTCAAAATTTCCTGCAAAAGAGTGATCGATCAGGATGTTTTTCTGAGGAATCGTAGCGCGGATACCGCCAAGAAAAGAGTCCTTTGCAAGCTGGATAGCAGTACCTGTTGTATGCTGAAGCTTCTCTGCAAGAGATCTGTCCTCCGGAGAGAGATAGATGGTAATCTCATCATTTCCCGCGAAATCCAGAGCTTCTTTGATCTTAGCAGTTAAATAGTTCTCATACTCCGGAGTTTTGGTAAAGGATTCCAGAAGTCCTTTTACTTCGGAGAAAAATTTTTCTCTTTTAATTCGTTTTGTTTTCTGGTCCAGTCACGCTTGATCGTGAGCTGTTCTGCGGAGAGAGCCTTGTTTATTTCACGTCGGGCGCTGGCAGTTTCCGCTTTGATCTGTGTCTGGGCGTTTTCTTCACTGAGAGTTTTGTGTTCTTCTGCCATTTTCTCCAGAGCCGCTTTATGCTCATCGAGAATGGCTGCAGCTTTTTCGTGGGCTTCCTCTACAGTGATATCATAAAAATGGCTGAGTTTTTCATCAATTGTCATGTTAACACCTGCCTGTAATATTTAGATTGTAACTGTTCACTCCGTTCACAGTAACATTAGATTTACTATTGGTAACTGTTTTACAGTTTTAAACCAATAGCTTCATTCACATATGAAGTGATAAAATCCGGTTTGCGGCCAGTACCGTGCCTGTCGGGAATTTCGATAATCAGAGGGGTCTTGTGATGAAGCTTTACATCATCTATAATTTCGGGAAACTCCCGGCCGAATTTCTCGGTCAGGAGTATGATTCCGATTTCTTTATTGGAAATAGCTTTCTGTAAAGCATCTTTTAATTCATCATGTGTGTGTACGACCACGCCCTCTACACCTGCCAGTCTCATCCCTGTGTAGGTATCGATATTGTCGCTGATCAAAAACATCTGCATCTTATAACTGTCCCAGGATCATGAAGGAGATGATCAGTCCATAAAGGGCAACACCTTCTGCAAGACCTACGAAAATAAGGGATTTACCAAGGATACTCTGATCCTCGCTGATAGCACCTAAGGCTGCGCTTGCCGCACTGGCAACGGCAATACCACCACCGATACAGGAAAGTCCGGTTACAAGAGCTGCTGCGATATAACCCATACCTGTTGCAAGTGTGCCTTCAGAGCCTGCAGCGGCCTGTACGGAAGAAGCACCTGTGAACATAACTGCAATGGCGATAAGCATGGTTCCAAAGAAGAAGAAGGCGTTTACACCGAGAGCTGTTTTGTAACGTCCGCGGTTTTTTCACCGATGAGATAGTAGCCAAATGGAAGAATGATGCTGAGTACCAGTGCGATTGCTAAAATGATCTGTGCGATTGTTGTCATAATTAAATCTCCTCTTAGTTCTTGATTTTGCTGTTCATATATATCATATTTATTCGGCTTCGAATATCTGGCTGACCGACAGATATGGGTTTCCCGAGGATGATATATAAATGAAAATAGTATAATTTCTGATGATCTTTCTGTCTATTTTACAGAGCGGAACGGCTCAAATTTACGTCCTGTACCTTTGTAGAAGCGGCTGAACATTTCATAATATTCCAGACGAAGCACCTGGATACCGACGATCAGGCCCTCCATACCACATACAAAAAGGTTTCCCAGAACTACTACTATCCAGTTCAGGTTTCCGCTTTCTGCGCCTGCAAGCATGAGAACGACTTCCATCATCGCTGCATGGCTGACTGCGAAAGCTCCGATACGGACGAAGGAAAGGGTATTGGAGAAGTAGCTTAACAGGACTTCAAACATTTCAAAAAGTCCCTGTACAACGAACATTCCCTTCTCTTTTGGCATAACTTCTGATTTCTTCTCAATGAGGGCTGTAAGTGGCTCTTTCAGGAAGATCAGGATCAATGGTATGCCGAACATGATAAACAGTACGATTCCGCCGGGAAGTGTTTTGCCATTCAGTATAAGTGCAATGGAGACAACTGCAGAGCCGTAGAATACCAGACCAGCTACTGAGTTTGTATCAAACCAGATGTGTTCTACATCTCTGGCTTTCCAGGCATTCAGGATGTTAAATACCATACATAAAAGGATCAGGCACATACCAAAACCAATGGCAACAATAAATACTGTATTCAGCTTTCCGATAAACGGAACTGACATCATATTGTTCATCGGGCGAAGCCACAGGGCAGGTATCACATCTTCGAATCCGAAGATACTTCCGAACATAAATCCGAAGATTGTGGAGAACACACCTGCACAACTGATAATGCCTGCCAGTGTGATATGTTTGAATTTTATAAAGCAGGAAACCTCCGATAAAGAGCAGCAATCCCTGTCCCACATCACCGAACATTGCACCGAAAATAAAGGAATAAGTCAGTGCCACAAACCATGTGGGATCCATCTCGTTATAGGCCGGAAGACCATACATCTTAATGTACATTTCAAATGGTTTAAACAGTTTCGGGTTCTTCAGTTTGGTAGGTGGCTGCTGGTGGATGCCTGGCTTCAGATGTTCGTCCTCTTCACCGTCAATAATACAGAAAATGCGGCTGTCGTCTTTGATATCATTCTGGAAAGAATGGGCATCTTTCTCTGTCATCCATCCACATAAGATATAGAAAACGTCTTTATCCCCATGTGTACATGCCGCAAGTCTGCGCACATCAAAGTTACCGGAAAGCTGTGCGATAGCATTGCGTGATGCAACGATATCCTTCTGATTTCTAAGAAGAAAATCTGCTTTTTTCTGATCGGCAGATGCCAGATCAGCAGCAGCTCTGTTGCGTGTTTCAGTCAGTTGTTCGAAAGCTTCTTTTGCTGTTCCCTCATAAGTATCCGGCATATAAATACGCTCGAAGTGCATGGAAGAATAGACGGCTTTTACTTTCTGGGCTTCGTGCTCCGGGACAAAATACAGACCCCAGACATACTGGTCATCTTCATCACATTTAATGAAAATTGTGTCCAGATTTTCGTAAATATACTTTTCAAATTTCTGGTAATATTCCTTCTCAATCCTTCCGAAACGGAAGTGGATGAACTGGAATTTCAGGATTGAGGAAATATTGTAATTAATATTTCTGAACGGGCGGATCACTCGCAGAGATTCATCCAGAGCTGCAAGCTGACTCTCCAGATCAGCACGTTTATTGCTTAGTTTCCGATAATCAGACTGAATCCGGCGGATTGTATTTAAAGCCTGTTCAGTATCCATAGGTTTGGCAGAAATCTTCTCCGGATCTGCCAGTTCATCATAGAAACTGTTGGCAGTAGAGAGTGCTTCCTTATATGGATTGATTTCCATAAACGGAGAAAGACTCTCTACTGCGGTCAGCTCGGAAAGGGCATTTTCCAGATGAATTTCGTACTTGGAAAGATAGGTGTTTACCACTCTGTCAATATCGGTTTTAGGACCGGTAATGCTCAGGAACTTCATTTTCTCAATCATAAATTCACCTCCTGGTTAATGTTCTTTAAACTGCGAAGCAGTTATTCAGTTATGCGCCATATAGAAATCAACTGTTGCAAATATAACGCATGGCTTCATCATGCTGCACACCATAACGTACGCATTCAATGGCGATAGTCAGACGGTTTACTTCGTGTTCCTTGTTATACAGATAAGAATAGATCACTGCTACAGAATATGGATTTCTGTGGGATTCCTTCTCAAGGATCGAGCGGTGGATGTGGTTGTAGAATTCTTCCAGATTGGCTGCGGTAAGCTGTTCATATTTGTTGCCGTACCATGTTTTCTGGAAAATTCTTCGACCTTCTTCGTATGAAGGTGCTTCCACCAAAGCTGTGATCTCTTCTTTCTTTAACTTATAATTTACAGGGATCAGCAGGGCATAAATACTTGCCGGATCCATGTTGTAATACCTTTTGGAACGCTGGATAAACTGCAGGTTCAGCATATCAAATTTCTCGCCGTAAGTGCAGGTAATCTCTTCCAGATCTTTACCTTTAAACAGCTTCTTACGGATGTTCCAGATCTGGGTAAAATAGTACAGATCCAGTGCCATACCATAGTCGAAGAGAAGTGCTGTTTCATGCTCCTGGATCTTCGAAAGCGGGATGTAAAATTCGTTTCCTTTGAGGCAGGAGATCAGTTCCTCCATGGTGGAACAGGTAGTGATCCGGTCTACATCAATATTGGAATGCAGACGGAAAAATTCACGGTACGGAGAAACATCTACAGGATCCGTGTCGCGGTGATCGAAGATATTTGTCATGACTTCCTTCAGTACACGGATTTCATATCGCTTGGAATACAGATCCAGAAATTTACGTTGCTCCGGGTTGGCAAAGTGATAAATTCTGGAGAAATTCTGGAATATGGATTTCTTCAGAAGCTTCTCAATCTGGCCACGGTGCAGGGTATTTTCATCCAGTGCATCCCACCTGGAAGAGTATTCCGGCATTCGCTTCAGATAGGCGGCTACCTGCGTGACATCGGAGAGTTGGAGGATTTCCTCGAACTGATCCATGGTAGTAAGCCTGCTCTGCATTGCGCGGATTTTCGTGGAAAGTCCGCTGTAGGAGAGTACGCCTCCCATTGTTTTTCACTTCCTTTCCTGATGTCATTTAGCGTTTGAGACAGATCTTTACATAGCCAGTATTTTCTCAAACAATTCTCTTGAAAGTTGTGAGTGCTGCTGTTCGTAATGAGCATCCAGTGAAGAAAAGGTAGCGTCTGTGTCTGCACGTAACTGTGCCAGGCGGGAGTCTTTTTCTTCTTCCAGTTGCTGACGGATCCGTCGAATCTGCTCTGCTGTCCGGGATTCCAGCTGCTCGTCATAATTTTTACATTTCTGTTCTGCCTCTTCAGAAAGCTGTTGCTTTTGCCGGTCGCAGTCTTCCATGATGCGTTGGGCTGTAAGCTCGATTTCAGATAATTTGTTAAGTATCTGCTCCATCTTCAACCTCCTTGGTTGTCAAAATTTTACAAAAAACCAGATTTGCTATGTGAAAAATAGTAATATCTGTTAGATATCATACACCCTTTTGTTAAAAAACCATCTAAATTTTTCCAGAAAGAAAAAATTGTTATTTTTAGACAAGTTAAAGAAATCTCCTGCGAATATCTGTCCGGGATGTAATTGACGTTAGGAGTATGGTATGGTAGTTTATTGGTGGCAGGAAATTGCACGCACATCTTGCGTAAAGCATTTTTCAAACACGCTCTGGAGATATAAGAAAAGGAACAGGAGATTTTTATGAGATTAAGAAATATTCCGGGAGCTCAGGATGCAATTCTGGAGAGCCCTTATGTGGTGCAGGAACCACAGATAAAGAAAGGACACTGGGGGGAGGTTTTTGTGAAAAAGCAGCCTCTTCATATTGAAGTAGGGATGGGAAAAGGAAGATTTCTTATGGATCTGGCCCGGCTGCATCCGGATATCAATTATATAGGAATCGAGATGTATGACAGCGTTCTTCTTCGCGCATTGCAGAAGAGAGAAGAACTGGAGGAGAATGGAGAGGTTTATTCTAATTTATTTTTATGAGAGTGGATGCCAGACTTCTGCCGGAAATCTTTGAGAAAGGTGAAGTAGATAAGATTTATCTGAACTTTTCCGATCCATGGCCAAAAGCCCGCCATGCAAAACGTCGCCTGACATCCAGAGAATTCCTGGCACGTTACGACCAGATTCTGGTTCAGGATGGAAAAGTGGAATTTAAGACAGATAATAAGGAACTGTTTGAATTTTCCCTGGAAGAAGTGGAGGAAGCCGGATGGAATCTGGAGGCTTCTACCTTTGATCTGCATCATAATGAAGAGATGGTACAGGGAAATGTTATGACAGAATATGAAGAGAAATTTTCTTCTATGGGAAATCCAATCTGTAAGATGGTGATTTCCAGAGAGTATCACAGATAAAACAGCAGAGCAATTATCTGGTTTATAGCGATTCCATAGTGAAGTGGATTGCGATGATCCATTTGACTATCTGTTGTGGCTGGCAGTGCATATTATAGTATAAGAAAATTTCGGGGCGCTTCGCGCCCCGAAGGAGTCAGCCAGTGAAACGAAAAAGTTCTTTCCATAATAAAATGCTACAATTCCGCTATGAACACAAAAACTTTGATAATACCTTCAGCCGCCTGCGGAAATCCGCAGAAGAGGTCAATAAAACACTTAACAAAATGTCCCAAAACGACGAAAAAAAGGAAAAATAAATGAAATAGAAAAAAAATCTGATTTTTTTTGAAAAAACCTATTGACATTTAAACGACTATTATATATAATATCACTTGCGTTGAGGGTGATGCAAAACTTCAACACAAAGAAAAACAAAAGAATATGCGCTTTTAGCTCAGTTGGTAGAGCACCTGACTCTTAATCAGGGTGTCCAGGGTTCGAACCCCTGAAGGCGCACTAAGAACACTGTTTTTGCGGACAAAGCGATTGCCGCGGGGACGGTGTTTTTATGTTTTACGGGAAAGTGAAAAATAAAGGTGTCTGGGAAATAGAGAGAAATGAAGTATTTACGCCCCTGCGGAGAAAGTTCCACAAGGGCGTAAAAGTATTTTATGCTGCTGATAGCACTTGAAGAACACAGGGTCAAGCTGGTAAATATCTTCATGCAGAAGGGAAGACTGCTGCGCAAGATGCAGATAAACTCTCTTTATAATCAGTCATCACACTTTATACAAACCATCCTGATAACATTGAAATCCCTTCCTGTTGGAAAGAGTTGATGATATTGAATTTTTATAAGTCGGAAACATATAAGACATTGCAAAAAAAGAAAAGGGTTTGTGAAAAGATTTTAACGCTTTTCGTATCAAAAGATGCACTATAGCTTCTGATTATGTTATACTCTATACTCACTGTATTGTCGAAAGAAGAGGAATAAGTCAAATATCTGGGTTCCGGTCTGGTCAAAGGAGGTCGTGGTATCGAATGAAAAAAATACTAAAAAGAACAGGCAAAGTATTTTGCCTTTTCCTGCTGATCGTGGTGCTGGTAAATGTACTTTCACCTCTTTTTTGCAGGAAACCGGACGAAAAATATGTGGAAAGTCTGAGAGAAACAGAATTTACATCAGAGACAGAAGGAACGGAAAGGATTTGCTGCATTGACGACAATGAAGAGGCACTTTTGTGGAGGCTTCGTATGATTGGCACTGCGAAGGAGAGCATTGTACTGTCTACCTTTGACTTACGCGCGGATGATAATGGCACTAAAATTCTTGCCGCATTGAATTGCGCTGCGGCAAGAGGTGTGAAGATTCAGTTATTGATCGATGGAATTTATCAGCAACTGTTTCTGGCTGGAAGCAGCGATTTCCAGGCTCTGGCATCATATGAGAATGTGGAAGTGGGAGTTTACAATCCGGTGACACCGGTCAATCTGTTTAAGGTGAATTATCGCATGCATGATAAATATCTGATCGTGGATGAGAAAATGTATCTGCTGGGCGGACGCAACAGCAATGATATCTTTCTGGGAGATCAGACAAAAGGCATTAATGAAGACAGAGATATCCTGGTGTATGATACATCAGAAGGACAGGGAGAATCTCTGAACCAGCTTGAGGATTATTTCCATAAAATATGGAAGGAAAGCTGTGTGAGCATTAAACAAGGCAAACAATCTTCCAGACATACGGATGCTTATCGGCATCTGGAAGAAATTTACACATCTCTGCTGAAAAAGTACAATGATATAGAAACCTACAGTGCATGGGAAAAGGATACGATAGAAGCAAACAAGATCACTCTGATCAATAATGGAATTGAGGCGGGACGAAAAACACCGCAGGTTCTCCAGACAATTCAGTATCTTGCTGAAAATGCAGATCATGTAATAATACAGACTCCTTATGTGATCTGTAATGGTTACATGTATGATGTATTGCAGGGGATTTCAGATCATGCAAAGCTTCAGATCGTGCTGAATGCAGTGGAAAAAGGCTCTAATCCATGGGGCTGTACAGATTATCTTAATCAGAAAAAGAAAATTCTGGAAACAGGGGCAGATGTGTATGAACTGATGAATGATTATCCGGTTCATACAAAAGCTGTGCTGATAAATGACCGTCTGTCAGTAGTAGGTTCCTATAATCTGGATATGCGAAGTACTTATCTGGATACGGAACTGATGCTGGTAATTGACAGCGAAAAACTGAGTCAGCAGATTCACGAAACAGAATCAGATTATATGGAAAAAAGCAAAGAGGTACTTGCAAACGGTCAGGAAACCGAAGGCGCAAAGTACCAGAAGAAAGTGCTGAACTGGAAGAAGAGATTATACTACGGCGTGCTCAGGATTGTCATTCGTCCTCTTCGGCAGCTGCTTTAGAGCGTGTCTGAAAAATCATTCCCAAAATCTCCTGCAAATTGTGACGCACATCTTGCGTAAAGCATTTTTCAGACACGTTCTAGAAAATAATATCACAAGTATATGTCATATAAATGTTCAGTAGCTGAAAAAAAGCGTTGTCAATCAGACTACAGAAGATTAAAATAGACATAAAAGCAGCTGTTACAACTGTTGTTGATGTAAAGGAGGAAAAGCTTTTATGGACTTAAAGAAATTTATGCTGGAAGGTAATCCTGTATGCAGAAAGGAAGCTGTGATCGTGGGCGATCATTTCAGGATTACAATGTTGACAACTGCCCTGATTCGTTTTGAGTACAGCGAAGACGGAGGATTTGAGGACAGAGCAACACAGATGGTATGCAATCGTGATTTCCCGGTGCCGGAATTCAGGGTGAGCGATGGCGGTGAGGAATTACATATTTACACCAAAGACCTGGAAATCCACTATGACAGACAGAAATTTTCTCCAAGCGGTCTGATGATACGTGTAGCGGGTGGAAAAGCCAGCGAGCGCGTGTGGCATTATGGTGATGAACCAAAAGATCTGCTGGGAACAGCCAGAACCCTGGATGAAGCAGACGGTGAGATTCCGCTGAGTCATGGAATTATGTCCAGAAACGGTTTTTCAGTGCTGGATGATTCCCACACAATGGCTATGGGCGAAGATGGAATGGTAGAGCCACGTCAGGGAAACAGAGCAGACTTTTATTCTTTGGATATGGTCACAGATATGTGGAATGTCTGCAGGATTTTTACAGATTATGTGGAAAAACACCTCTGCTTCCAAGATATACGTTCGGAAACTGGTGGAGCAGATATCACAAATACACAGAGACAGAGTACAAAGAACTGGTAGAGCGTTTTGAGAAAGAAGAAGTGCCATTTTCTGTTGCAGTTGTAGATATGGACTGGCATCTGGTAGAGGATGTACCTCCTGTATATGGAAGCGGATGGACAGGATATACCTGGAATAAGAAGTTTTTCCCCAATCCGCCTGAATTTATGGACTGGCTGCACAAACATGGATATAAGATCACACTGAACGTACATCCGGCAGATGGAGTGCGTGCTTATGAAGAAGCCTATCCGAGAGTTGCAGAGAAGATGGGAATTGATCCTGCAAGTAAGGAACCGGTACTTTTGATATGACAGATCCGAAATTCATTGAGACATATTTTGAGGAACTGCATCATCCGATGGAAGAAGAGGGAGTAGACTTCTGGTGGCTTGACTGGCAGCAGGGAACTGTAACCAAGGTTCCGGGACTGGATCCGCTCTGGATGCTGAACCACTATCACTATCTGGACAGCAAGTGGAAAGGAAAACGTGCGCTGACTTTCTCAAGATATGCAGGTCCAGGAAGCCACAGATACCCGGTTGGTTTTTCCGGTGATACGTTCATTACCTGGGAGAGTCTGAAATTCCAGCCATATTTCACAGCAAATGCCAGCAACATCGGTTTTGGATGGTGGAGTCATGATATCGGTGGACATATGTTTGGATACAGAGACGACGAGCTCACTGCAAGGTGGGTACAGCTTGGAGTCTTTTCACCAATGAATCGTCTGCACAGCACAGATAACCCGTTTAATGGAAAAGAACCGTGGAAATACAACCAGATTGTAGAAACAGTAATGAAGAATTTCCTGAAACTGCGTCATAAGCTAGTTCCGTATCTTTACACCATGAACCGTCGTGCAAGCAGAGCGGGACTGCCGCTGGTACAGCCGATGTATTATCTGGAGCCGGAGCGTGAGGAAACCTATGAAGTACCGAACAACTATTATTTCGGCACAGAGATGATGGTATCTCCAATCACAGATAAGCTGGATCCGGTAACAGGACTGGCCAGTGCAAAGACATGGATCCCGCAGGGAATCTGGTATGATTTCTTTAACGGAAGAGCATATAAGGGCGGCAGAAAAGTGGATCTCTGGAGAGATATTTATGAGATGCCGGTACTTGTGCGTGAAGGCAGCATCATTCCACTGAAGGACATGGAAGGATATGATAATTCCATTGAGAATCCTGAGAAACTGGAAGTACTTGTATATCCTGGAAAATCCGGGGAATTTGTACTCTGGGAAGACGGTGGGGACACACCGGAAGACCTGGATGAGAATTGGGTATCCACCAGAATGACGAAGACTGCAGATGAGAATGGAACAGTATTTATTGTAGAAGCTGCACAGGGAAATACAGCAGTGATTCCGCAGAAACGTTCCTGGAAGATCCGCTTCTGCAACATTCAGGACAAACCGCAGGAGGTTACTGTAAACGGACAGGTATATAAGGATGCAGAGTTCGCAGAGGATAAGAAGCTTCATGGAACAATAGTGATCCTCAAGGATGTGCCGGCAGATGCACAGGTGAAGGTTACTTTTGCGGCAGATGCAGCTGTTTATCAGAGAGATTATGCAGAAGAGGTCTATGAGATTCTGGAAAAAGCACAGATTACCTATGCACAGAAGACAGAGGTTTATAAAGTAGTGGAAGAGCTGGGCACAGAGGCAGTGCCAGTTCTGGTATCCATGAATTTGAATCCGTCATTGCTTGGGGTACTGATGGAGATTCTTACAATGGGAATTTAACCGAATCAAGCTAGTGTGCCAACAAGTTGATTTCTCGAACAATCTTGCGTCTAAATTTCTTATTTCCGCGTTGTCGTCGGTCGCCGTAGCCACCGCTACGCCTCCTTCCTCCGCCTTGAAATAAAAAAATTTATCCTGCAAGATTGTTTCAAGAATCAACTTGTCGGCACACTTGTCAGAATTCAGATTGATTTTTTATTATCAAAAACGCTCTTGTGATAGGGTATCAATCTGGCAGTGATTTGTCAAGTGCGGGATTTTGGCATACATATGTCAAAGTCCCGCCGGATAACAGCGTATAAAAAGTAAATTACCCAAAATATTCATTAAGCTGTGCAATAAATTCCTCAGGCACTTTCCGTTCAAACGGAAAGCTTTCAATATTTCCCAGTCTGTCTGCAATATAGCCGAGCAGAACTGCACTTCTCTCCAGTGACCAGTCTGACAGCAGTGCAATGGTGTCGTGATGGGTATGCATGCCAAACCCATCTCTGTTCAGCGTCATTGCAGGGATTCCTTTCCATGCAAAAGTATTGGAATCACTTCCCCATATCTGGTTCTTCGTTGACATTCCGATACCGATTTCATGAGCCATGTATGTAATCATGCTGCAGACAGACGCATCACCTGTGACACCTGCCACAGTTCCGCCTACAAGCTGTCCGGCAAGATCTACATTCATGTTAAAACGATGTGCCGAAAGTTTCATTTTCATGAATTTTGATATAATTCTGACTTCCCAGCAGACCTTTCTCTTCTGCGCCAAACCATATGAATTCCATTGTTCTGCGTGGTCTGTGTGCATGGAAATATCTGCACAGTTCCATAATGATCGCTGCTCCGGACATATTATCATACGCCCCGGTCCCTCCGGAACAGAATCATAATGTGCAGTCAGAGTCAGGATTTCCTCTGCCTTATCTGTCCCCTCGATACGTGCCACTATATTACGGGATGTATGTGTTACTATCTCCTGCTCTACAGATAAACATACCTGAGATGCACCCTTCGTCACCAGTTCGATGGCATCTTTGTAATGAATGCTTACACCAGGAATTCTGTTATCATAATTGACAGCTTCTCTTCCTGCTTCTTTTTTCTCTTCTCCCGGCAGATTCTTTGGCAGAGCGTATGCACGTGGAACCAGATCCACGCCTTCATCTAACGGAGAACCTGCAATACTGATGAATCCCACAGCACCGGCTTTCACCAGCTTCCGGTACATATCTTTTCTCACTGGATCATTTACCATAACAATCTTTCCGCTGACATATGCAAGGCTGATATCATCACCGTTCTCTGCATACGCAAATGGTGCTTCCAGCCCGTCCTCTGCTGTGTTTCCGCATCTTCCATATCCGGTTACTGTGTATTCTTTTATGTATGGCTCTGTTACTTTCAGCTTTGCTTTTTTTATCTGAAAGGTATCAAAAGAAAATTCTTCCAGATGACTCTCCACGCCAAAACTGTCCAGAGTTTTCTGAATCCTTTCTGCTGCTTTTTCTTCTCCTGCAGTTCCTGCCTCTCTGATATAGTCAAAATCTTCCAGAAATTCCAACTGACGTTTTCCACTGATCTCATTTGTATTCATAATCGTAAAAACCCTTTCTCTTTTCTTGAATTGCTATAGAAAAGACCTTTTTCTTCTGATAATATGATGTCAGGGCCAAAAGGTATTTTAACCCTGATATCATAATACTTATCATAGCAAAAAGGTCTTCAATTTAATAAACTGTATTTTTATTTCAGACTGTCAAAATATTCATCCCATGGTTTCGGTTCGTTGTCTTCTTCCTCTTCTTTTGGTGATGAATCATTCTGCTCTTTTTTATCATCCATATCTGTCTGAACATTCTGTATTTCTGTGCTGTCCGTAATATTCTGTTCATCTTCGTTTTCATAAGAAACCGATTCTTCCGGCACACGCCAAAACTGCTGCGGATGCGTCTCATCTTCCTGTGGCTGTTCACTCTGTGAATAGCTGTCAAACATAGGATTCACATAGTCTCGTGCCACACGTTCTTCTTCCTCTTTCTGCACTTTAAGCTCCCCTGTCAGATCACGATAGAACATTACTTCTGTCATGGCCATATATGGAAATATCCACAAGAGTGCAATATAGAACGTAAAAACAGAAAGAAACATCAATGGGATAAAGCTTATCTTCAGCATAAGATATCTTCCGAAGTTTCCATGCATCATCTCCAGACTCTCTTTCATAGCCTCTGTACTTTTCAATTCCGGCTTATCTGACAGAATATAATAAGTCATCTCCAGAGGAATGACCAGAATCTGATAAACAATCATTCCTACGATCATCAGAACAACACCTGTATACAGCCAGGTGATCAGCACCTCCACAGAAGCATCTTCACCCGGAAGATTCGCATTACTGTAAATCGTATAGGGCAGCATGGTAAGCATATTCAGTACTGCCATAAAAAATCCGGCAACGATCACTCTGTCCGGGTGATGTCTGTAAAAATAAACAGATCATTCAATGAATATGCTTTCCCTCTGGCAATATTCAGATACATATAATTCATACCTGCCGCTACCACATTGATCAGCAGAGTCAGAATAAATGTAAATGCATACGACAGCACAATATCAATTGTTTCCTCTCCCGGAAATAAAGCCGAGGATATCATGCTGCTGATCAGGGCCAGCGCCTGAACTGCAACAAATGCCAAGATCAGTATCCCATATTTTCCTGACATGGCCTGCTTCGCATAGTTTTTAATTCACGTCTCGATGTCATGTAATTCTCCTAAATCAGTCTGCCAGACCAAAGGCATCATGTACTGCATTCATTGCGCGCACGCCGTCCTTTTCATTGATCAGAACTGTCACACGAATCTCGGATGTAGAAATCATATTGATGTTTACGCCCTCATTATAGAGGCTCTCAAACATCTTTGCTGCTACTCCGGGATTACTCATCATTCCTGCACCTACGATGGAAAGCTTCGCAATATTTCTCTCAGAATGAAGCTCTGCAAATCCAAGTCTTGCCTGATTTGCATCCAGAACTGCAACTGCATCATCCAGATCATTTCCATCTACTGTGAAGGAAATGTCCTTTCTGCCCCGCACGTCCGATAGACTGCAGGATCACATCTACATTAATATTCTTCTTCGCAAGGGTATCAAATATTTAAAAGCCACACCCGGCTCATCCTTTAATCCGATTACCGCAATTCTCACTGCATCTGTATCCAGCGCAACACCGCTGATCAACATTCTCTCCACTGTAACTTCCTCCTTTACCACAGTTCCTTCACTGTTGTTTAAACTTGAACGTACCACAAGCGGCACGCCATATTTCTTCGCCATCTCCACAGAACGGTTGTGAAGCACACCTGCCCCGAGAGTCGCAAGGTCAAGCATTTCATCGTAAGTGATCTCTTTGAGCTTTCTTGCTTTCGGAACCTTACGCGGATCTGCTGTATAAACACCATCTACATCTGTATAGATTTCACAGGCATCTGCATGAAGAGCAGCCGCAAGAGCAACCGCTGTTGTGTCAGAACCGCCTCTTCCAAGAGTCGTATAATCATCATACTTGTCAACTCCCTGGAAGCCGGTAACTATTACAATCTTTTTGCTGTCCAGCTCTCTTCTGATACGCTCTGTATCAATTCTTTTTAAACGTGCATTTCCATGACTGCTTGTCGTATGCATGGAAACCTGAAAAGCATTCAGGGAAACCGCAGGAACTCCCAGTTTATCCATCGCCATTGCCATCAGTGCAACAGACATCTGTTCTCCGATGGTAAAGAGCATATCCATCTCTCTTTTCGGCGGTTTCTCATTGACATCCTTTGCCATGGTGATTAGTTCATCCGTATATTTCCCCATTGCGGACAGAACGACAACCACGTCATTTCCTTTTCTGTACTCTTCTATACAGCGGCTGGCAACATTAAAGATACGTTCTTTATTTGCAACCGATGTACCGCCAAATTTCTTGACAATCAACATTGTTTTACTTCCTCCATAATAAGTTTACAGGAAAGAGAAGATTCTCATATCTTCCCTTTCCTGTTCTGTTTACAGTAATCACTGTACAAATATTTATCTGAAGTTTTGTATCAGTGTCCACCTTATCAGGCACACTATATGATACACGAAATCTGTCAGTTTATCAATCTTTAACTCGAATCTTTGCAAGTACCTGATCTCCGATCTGAGCCAGTTTCTCTTCAAATGCTCCCTGTGTCATTTCATCAGTGATAAATGCACATTCCTGCGGAAGCTGTCCCAGGCTGATGATCTCAACATCACCAAATACCTTCTTCGCTTCTTCTGCTGCTTCTTTTTTAATTCTCACAAAAAATCTTCCTGTCACTTCATCCAGTGGTTTCAGTACTGCCGGAGTGCTGTTCCAGTTTGTCACAATGTTAACATGGAGATGTTTTGCGGCATCCACAATATCACCAACTACAGCACTTGCTGTAGGCAGTTTACCTGCACCGCTTCCATAGAACATGGCATCTCCAAGCATATTTCCATGTACAAATACTGCATTAAACACATCATTTACACTGTAAAGAGGGCTGTTCTGGCCGAGCATAAACGGTGCTACCATTGCATAACAGGTTCCATCTGCCAGTCTGCGGCTGGTTCCAAGAAGTTTGATGGTTCTGCCAAGCTTCGCAGCATACTCCATATCTTCAGGTGTGATCTTTGTAATTCCCTCTGTATAAATATCTTCAAAATCAAAATATCTCTCATAAGCAAGAGAGGAAAGGATTGCAATCTTACGGCATGCATCGTATCCTTCCACGTCGGCAGTAGGATCTGCCTCTGCATAACCCTTCTGCTGTGCTTCCTTTAATACAGTGTCAAATTCACAGCCTTCTGTGCTCATCTTATAAAGCATGTAGTTGGTAGTTCCGTTCAGGATACCTGTTACTTCGTCAATCTCATCTCCTGTAAGGGAAGAATTGATGACACGAATGATCGGGATTCCGCCGCCACAGCTTGCTTCAAATAAGAAGTTAATGCTCTTTTCCTTTGCAATATCCATCAGCTCGCGGCCATGCTTTGCAACCAGAGCCTTATTGGAAGTGCAGACATTTTTTCCTGCCAGAAGTGCCTTCTTTACAAAAGTATAAGCAGGCTCCACACCGCCCATAACCTCTACTACAATATCTACTTCCGGATCACTGACGATCTGTTCATAATCATGGACCAGAACCTTCTCTACCGGCTGTCCCGGAAAATCACGAAGATCCAGAACATATTTTACATGAAGTTCCTGTCCGGCACGTCTGGAAATGCTCTCTTTATTTTCATTTAATACTTCAAATACACCGCTTCCAACTGTGCCATATCCTAAAATTGCTACATTGATCATTTTCTTTTACTCCCTGCCTAATATTTTCAGATAATGAATTCCTTCATTCTGTTCAATCGTCTCTACCATTGCTTCTGCATCCCCCTCGCCCGGAAGAATGTCCACACTCAGAGTAAGTGTGGCAATCCCATTGATAGGAATACTCTGATGAATGGTGAGAATGTTTCCATGAAACCGTGCAATCGTCTGCAGGACAACCGACAAAAGCCCCGGTTCATCGTCCATCTGGATAATAAAGGTGATCGTCTTTCCCCTTGTCTCTTCATGAAATGGAAAAATATCATCTTTGTATTTGTAGAAAGAGCTTCTGCTGATTCCTGTGCGCTCTGCTGCATCCTGTACAGTGTCCACTTTGCCGGAGTCCAGAAGCTTCTTTGCCTCCACCACCTTCAGCAGGACTTCCGGAACTGCTCGTTCCCTCACTACAAAATATTTCTTTTTCTCTGTTACTGGTTTCTGCATATCAATTTACCTGTCCGTTCTTTAAAGACATTTTGTTTTTACATACTGGATATATTATCACACCACACAAAAATACGCAAGAAATATATTCTGCTGAATCATTGTGTAAAATCATTATGCCTCAACACGAAAAAGGCTGTCCTGATTTCAGACAGCCTTTTTTATTCTTTTATTTCTTCAGTGCGATCCATTTCAGATATGCATTGATGAAAATATCAATTCCTCCGTCAAGTACTGCATCCACATTTCCGGTCTCCTCGTTTGTACGATGATCCTTTACCATGGTATATGGCTGCATAACATAAGAACGGATCTGATTTCCCCATCCGATATCTGTCACCTCACCGCGGATACCGGAGAGTTTTTCCTCTGCCTCCTGCTGCTTGAGAAGATACAGCTTGGCTTTCAGCATCTGCATGGCTTTATCTTTATTCATGTGCTGAGAACGTTCATTCTGACACTGTACCACGATTCCGGTAGGATAATGTGTGATACGGATGGCAGATGATGTCTTGTTGATATGCTGACCGCCGGCACCACTGCTTCGATAAGTGTCAATACGGATCTCATCGTCATTGATCTCTACATCCAGATCCTTCTTGATATCCGGCATAACATCACAGGATACAAAAGATGTCTGTCGCTTACCTGCTGCATTGAAAGGAGAAATACGCACCAGACGGTGAACTCCCTTCTCTGATTTCAGATAACCGTAAGCATTTGTTCCGTTTACCTGGAAAGTAACCGATTTGATACCTGCCTCATCGCCGTCCAGATAATCCAACACTTCCAAGGTAAATCCTTTCTTATCTGCCCAGCGGCTGTACATACGGTAAAGCATACCGCACCAGTCACAGGCCTCTGTTCCGCCTGCACCTGCATTCAGCTTAATGATAGCATTCTCACTGTCATATTCTCCGGAGAGAAGTGTCTTGATACGGATATTGTCAAAATCCTTCTGAAACTCATCCAGCATTTCCTGAATCTCAGGAATCAGTGCAGGATCGTTCTCCTCATATCCCATCTCGATCATGGTTTCCATATCTTCCATCTGTGTAACCAGATTCTGATAGGTCTCCATGTCATCTTTCATGTCTTTTAATTCTTTCATTTTCTTCTGGGAAACTTCTGCATCATCCCAGAAATCAGGCGCTTCCATTTCGCGCTCTAATTCTTCGACCTTCTGCTCTTTGTTAGCCAGGTCAAAGTGAATCCCTCACTTCCACTAATGGTTCTGTATAAGTCGCAAGAATGCTCTTGAACTGGTCTAATTCAACCACAGCTTCACCCACTTTCTTATTATAAATATTCTCTGTCGGACTCCCTGTGGATAACCGACTGAATTGCTATAGATTATAGCAGTCCTGATAAATAATTCGTTTAAAATAATAACATATCTTTAAGCAAATTACAAACAAAGAATTACCCACAGCGTGAAATGATCATTTATCATAACAATCATTTCACACTGTGGGTAATCATACTTTACACTGAATTACGCATAAAGTCTGTGTAATTTATGAGAAGAAGCTCTCTGCAACACTTATATCTGCAATATATCCCACTGTTCCTGTCATATAGATGGTTCCGTCCTCTTCCATATCGATCTGTATCATTCCGCCTGGCTGATTTACATTAATACGGGATTCTACCAGCCCCAGCTTATAGGCTGCCGCTGCCGCCGCACAGCTTCCTGTTCCGGAAGCCTTTGTATATCCGGAGCCTCTTTCCCAGATTTCAATCTCCAGATTTCCCTTGTCGACCTGACGGCAGATCTGAAGGTTCATTCTCTCCGGAAATTCATCTGCATTTTCCACATAAGGTCCCAGATTCTTTACAGCTTCTGCACTTACATTGTCTGTAAAAATAATGCAGTGTGGATTACCAACTGTCAGGCAGGTAGCCTTGTATTCTTTTCCATGGAATACGAAATTCTCCTTAATTACTTCACGAACTTCACCGGAAACAGGGATGTCGCTGGAGATAAAAGATGGTTTTCCTATGTTTACTTTAAATTCCGTTGCCCGGCTGTTCAGGCATTCCACATGAATCGTGCCTGACATAGTTTCAATGTCAAATTTTTTCTCAGTAATATATCCATTATCCATCAGATATTTGGCAAAAATACGCACGCCGTTTCCACTGATGGCAGATTCACTTCCGTCTGCGTTAAAAATACGCACACCCAATTTCCCATCAATTTCTACCGGTCCATAGAGCACACCGTCAGCACCAAGCCCAAATCCTCTCTGGCAGAGAAGTGCAATCTTCTTTCCCTGAAGCTGTACCTGATTTTTCTTCGGATCAAGAATCAGATAATCGTTTCCAAGTCCCTGATATTTACTCATAATAATTGTATTTGCCATAACCATATCTCTCCTTCTGATTTATAATCCCGGATACTTCCCGCTTTTGTATCTGCATCGATAATCAATTGTCGGGCAATCTTTCCAACTCACTTTGCCACTTGTCTGAGTCCCACCCACTGCTTATTGCTTTTCGCAACCCCCGCAGGGGACTTACTTGATTCGGTTAAATTTGTGTCAGGCAATTTTCTCATATCACATCCTGACTTTACATTCATTATATTCTATTATTTTTACCATGTATATAGAGTAAAATGCTTGAAATATTGCAAAAAATGCTCTGTAAGTGTTACAAAAAAGACCATTATATCAGTTCTCTGATATAACAGCCTTACAGCAACATCACTCCTCTCTGTTCAGTTTTCTATTTCTTTACCCTATTTCGAAATAGTTACAAAGTTTTTACGATTACTTTGTAATTGTATGATACTATTATCGTGTAATAATGTCAATATCTTTGTAACATATTTTCTCAGAAATTATAAAATATATTCGTTACTATTTGTTACATTCTTAGTAATAATTGTACATTTGTGCATTAAATGATATGATTGTACCATGAATCAAACTTTTCCCTCCGCTTATTGCTTTCCACTGCTTATTTCTTTTCACAATCTCCACAGGGGACTTGCTTGATTCGATTAAATAATCATTGCAGATATCGGAGGCAGATATGTTATTATCAGAACAGTTCTATCAGACAGAAAAAACAGGATACCTGAACGAACAATTCCGACTTTTTCATCTTAAAGACCAGACCAGAAAGGAATTCTCTTACCATTATCATGATTTTCACAAGGTAGTTATCTTCATCTCCGGCAAGGCTGCTTATCATATAGAAGGAAAAGCTTATCAACTGAAACCATGGGACATTCTTCTGGTAAACCGCCATGCCATCCACCGCCCGGAGATTGATCCATCTGTTCCATATGAACGTTTCATTCTCTGGATCCAAAACGATATTCCCTGGCAGGAACTGCTGAAATGCTTCCAGAAAGCAAATGACCGAAGCTATAATCTGGTACGTCTGAACTCTGCTCTTCAGGAAAAGATGAAAGACATCCTGTTTGAACTGGAAAATTCTGCAAAATCCGATGAATATGGAAGGGAAATCCTGACACAGTCACTTTTTCTTCAGTTTATGGTTTATCTGAACCGTATCTTTCTGGAAAAGCAGTACATTTTTGATAAAAAATCCTACACCTTTGACTCGCAGATTGCCAGTATCCTTCAGTATATCAACCACAATCTGAAAGAAGATCTGTCTGTAGAAACGCTTTCTGCCAGATATTATGTAAGCAAGTACCATCTGATGCGGAAGTTCAAACAAGAAACCGGCTATACCCTTCATAATTATATTGTAAACAAGCGGCTTCTTATGGCACGTACTCTGATCTCAAATGGAATGCCTGTGACAAAAGCAGCACAGGAAAGCGGGTTCGCAGAATACAGCACTTTTTCCCGGGCATACCGTAAACAGTTCAAAACCAACCCCAGCGAAGAACTGCCTCATTATAGCAATCCTCTAAAATAATGCATCCACTACCTTTACACAACAATTCCATAACACAAAAAAGATGTAACCATATCTGAAAGAATCTTTCTTCTCAGACATAATTACATCTTTTATTGTTCGCAGGTCGGGCAGATATTCGCGCTCCGCTTACTGTTTCACTTTCTTCTTCACTGTTGCACAGTAGAATACGAATCCCAGCAGTACCAGTGCAACGATCATCCATCCGGCCAGTGCTGCTGTTCCCAGACCTGCAAATTTATCATAGTAACCTTTCAGATAGATCACAATGATAATCGCCGGAATTCCATAGGCAACATAATTTTTCAGACATTTCGGGAATTTCATACCTGTACCGGCATTCACCTCTGCAATGAAATTGTCCCATCCCCATCCGTTCTTTCTGGTGCAAAACAGAAGGTAACCAAGGCTTCCAAGAGGAAGAAGATTGTTAGAAACAATAAAGTCTTCCAGATCCATGATATTGCTTCCATCTCCAAATGGCTGGAATCCGGAAAGTACATTGAATCCAAGCACACATGGAATACTTAAGACCACAACAAGAACTGCGCAGACAACAACACTCTTTTTACGGTTCCAGCCAAACAGTTCCATATTAAACACGATCAGGTTCTCAAATACAGCAATGATCGTTGAAACCGCAGCAAATGTCAGAAACAGGAAGAACAGACTTCCCCACAAAGCCCCTCCGCTCATCTTTGCAAAAATATTGGGCAGAGTGATAAAGATAAGGCTTGGACCTGCATCCGGCTGAATTCCATAGGAGAAGCATGCCGGAATAATGATAAATCCTGCTGTCAGCGCAACAAAAGTATCGAGTACGGTGATGCTTACCGCCTCTCCGGTAAGGCTTCTGGATTTGTCCAGATAACTTCCGAAGATCAGCATGGCACCAATACCAATAGATAATGTAAAGAATGACTGACTCAATGCCGCAAATACTACATTACCAACTCCTGCTTCCTTAATCTTCTGAAAATCAGGAACCAGATAGAAGCGGATTCCTTCTCCCGCGCCCTCCATCATTACTGAATGAACCGCAAGAATCACCATAATGATAAGCAGTGCACTCATCATTACTTTGGAGATTTTTTCAATACCATTCTGCAGTCCCATGAAACAGACTGCAAATCCGATCAGACAGATGATGACCATCCATAACATCATAGTCGGTGCATTTCCCAGCATATCGGAAAAAGACTGTGTTACTGCTTCCGGAGACGCTCCAACGAAGTCTCCCCTCAGACTCTTCACACAATAGTAGATCATCCATCCTCCTACTGTTGTGTAAAACATCATCAGCATATAACATCCAATAATACCAATAAATTTCAATGACTTCCAGCAGCTTCCTGCTGGTGCCAGTTTGTCAAAACATTTCGCAACACTTGTGTGGCTTCCCCGTCCTACCGCAAATTCTGCTACCAGAACCGGAATACCGAGAATAACCAGAAAACATAAGTAGATCAGGATAAAGGCCGCGCCTCCATATGCCCCGCAGATATACGGAAACTTCCACACGTTTCCAATACCGATGGCACATCCTGCTGACACCAGGATAAAACCAAGGCGTGAGCCGAAAGACTCTCTTTTCATACTGTTTTTCCCCCTTTATGGAATTGTTATGTGACTGTTCATCAATCATAATCACATAGCTGTGGATGTACTGAACAGTTCAGACAGATATTCACAATCTGCCAATTCAACGCGCTAACGTGTTTTTGCGCACGATAAAAGGGCCTCATGATTCAGCCCTTTTATTTTGCAGCAGACATGATCTGCTCACAATGTTCTGTTTACAAAATCATTACTGCCCGCTCTGTAGTAATGAACTCACCACTTACAGAAATGGGAATCTTCTCAACTGAGATAAACGAGTCAGGCCTTATTCTTACGTCCACAGCACTGTTTGTATTTCTTACCGCTTCCACATGGGCAGGGATCGTTCGGATATACTTTGATTTCTTTTCTCTGAACCGGTTTCTTAGGACCGGCACTGTCATCCTTGTTTGTTCCGGTAACTTTAGCTACCTGTTCACGCTCGATCTTCTGCTCTACATGTACATGGTACAGCATACGAAGAGTATCTTCCTGAATGGATGTAATCATTTCATTGAACATATCAAATGCACTCATTTTATATTCAACAACCGGATCTCTCTGTCCATAAGCGGCAAGTCCGATACCCTGACGAAGGATTTCCATATCATCAATGTGATCCATCCACTTGCTGTCAATGCATTTCAGCAGTACAACTCGCTCTAATTCACGAAGCTGCTCCGGTTCCGGGAACTCTGCTTCTTTTTCTTCATAGAGCTTCACTGCCTCTTCTTTCAGTTCATGTCTGATCTCATCACGTTTCTTGCCTTTTACACTCTCAGCTGTAAGCGGTCTGATCGGAATGATCGGAGTAAGAACACCGTTAAATTCATTCAGATCCCACTCTTCAGAATCTACATCATCAGAGAAACACATATCAACATAAGTATCCACTGTATCCTGGATCATCTTATAGATTGCTTCACGCATATTCTCACCGTCGAGAACCTGACGACGTTCTTTGTAGATGATCTCACGCTGTTCATTGTTTACCTGGTCATAATCAAGAAGATTCTTACGGATACCAAAGTTGTTAAACTCAATCTTCTCCTGAGCTTTCTCAATTGCATTGGAAAGCATCTTGTGCTCAATCTGTTCATTCTCTGCAACACCAAGAGATGTAAAGATCTTCATCAGTCTCTCAGAACCGAACAGACGCATCAGGTCATCTTCCAGGGAAATATAGAAACGGGATTCACCCGGATCTCCCTGACGTCCGGAACGTCCGCGAAGCTGATTATCAATACGTCTGGACTCATGACGTTCTGTACCGATGATCATCAGACCACCTGCATTTCTTGCCACATCATCCAGCTTGATATCTGTACCACGACCAGCCATGTTAGTGGCGATCGTAACTGCTCCTGCCTGACCTGCCTGTGAGACAATCTCTGCCTCAAGTTCATGGAACTTGGCATTCAATACATTATGTTTGATTCCCTGTCTCTTCAGCATACGGCTGAGAAGCTCGGAAGTTTCAATCGTAATGGTACCGACCAGTACAGGCTGCTGTTTCGCATGAGCTTCCACTACAGCATTGACAACTGCGTTGAATTTCTCTTTCTTTGTCATATAAACAGCATCTTCATGGTCAACTCGGATAACCGGTCTGTTAGTCGGGATCTCTACAACGTCCATTGCATAGATATCACGGAATTCTTTCTCCTCTGTGACAGCTGTACCGGTCATACCGCCCTTCTTATCATATTTATTAAAGAAGTTCTGGAAAGTGATGGTTGCCAGAGTCTTGCTCTCACGTTTGATCTTAACATGCTCTTTCGCTTCGATTGCCTGATGAAGACCATCTGAGTAACGGCGTCCCGGCATGATACGTCCGGTGAATTCATCAACAATAAGGATTTCATCATCTTTAACTACATAATCCTGATCCTTATGCATCAGGTTATGGGCACGAAGTGCAAGTGTAATATTATGCTGGATCTCCAGATTCTCCGGATCTGCCAGGTTTTCAATATGGAAAAATTTCTCAACCTTATGAACGCCCTGCTCTGTAAGGTTTACGATCTTATCTTTTTCATTTACAACGAAGTCACCTGTCTCGATAACTTCTTCACCCATGATGGCTGCCATCTTGGTCATCTCATGGCTGGCTTCACCGCGCTCTAACTGCTGAGCAAGGATATCGCAGGCCTCGTATAACTTGGTTGACTTACCGCTCTGTCCGGAAATGATCAGAGGGGTACGTGCCTCGTCGATGAGAATGGAGTCGACCTCATCGATGATACAGTAGTGCAGATCTCTCTGTACCAGCTGTTCTTTATAGATAACCATGTTGTCACGCAGATAATCGAAACCGAGTTCGTTGTTCGTAACATAGGTAACATCACAGTTGTATGCAGCACGACGCTCATCCTGCTTCATATCATTTAAAACAACACCGACTGTCAGGCCAAGAAACTCATGGATCTTTCCCATTTCTTCCGCATCTCGTTTAGCCAGGTAATCGTTGACTGTTACGACATGCACACCTTTGCCTTCCAGTGCATTTAAATATGACGGAAGTGTGGCGACAAGTGTTTTACCTTCACCTGTTCTCATCTCTGCGATACGTCCCTGATGGAGAATGATACCACCGATAAGCTGCACACGGAAATGTTCCATTCCAAGAACACGCTTGCCTGCTTCACGTACAACCGCAAATGCCTCAGGAAGCAGATCATCCAGTGTCTCTCCCTCTTCAAGACGTTTCTTAAATTCTCTTGTTTTTCCTCTGAGTTCTTCGTCGCTTAACTTCTGCATGTCCGGGCGCAGGCTCTCAATTTTCTCAACCAGAGGCATGATACGCTTAACCTCTCGCTGGCTGCGGGTCCCGAATACTTTTGAAAACATATTCATATTAGGTTTTACTCCTGTTTATTTCTTTTTTATACAAGCATTGCTGCCATATAACAATTGCTACTGTGCGGAATAATTTCTGTTCACTCCGTCCACAGCAGACATGTCAGCAGCATGCGAACATTACAAACGCTTACTATAATACACAATACTTGTATATTCTAACACTTTCCGTTATGGAAAACAATGAATTTTTCATGAACAAACCAAGAAAATTACGGAGTCACCAAAATTTACGTTACTGTTCACTCCGTTCACAGTAACGTAGCCAAAATTCATTCCAGATTGCCTGCGGCAATGGAATTTTGGCTTGTATGTCTCGGGATTTTGGCATATTCATGCCAAAACACCTCGCGGGATAGTGGTGTGTGAACAGTAACAAATTTATCGCTTTGTATCCACGATCAGTCTGCCAAATTTCTGCAGTTCTTTTTTGGCCTGTATAAAATCCGGTAAATGCCACTCCCAGTTCGGAGAACCAATGGTTCCCGGTGTGTTGATATGGCCCTCTTTTCCAAGTCCAAGAATATCTGCCAACGGAATGATCGCATATTCTGCCTGATTCTGCATGGTATACTGCAGGAATCTGTCCTTGACAGAGCCCTGTGATGCTCCCGCCTTCTTTAACATCCTGCGGATTTTTCTTCTGGCTGCGGCACTCATATTTCCATACCACTGCATGATCGTATCATTGTCATGAGTTCCTGTGTAGAAAATCATGTTTTCCACATCATGGAAGGTATCTCGGGCATATTTTCCACCTGTTTCTATGGAGAAGATCAGAATCTTCATTCCCTTCAGATGATAATGATCTTTCAGCATCAGAACCTCCGGACGAAGCAGCCCCAGATCCTCTGCTACCAGATCTAATCCCGGAATTTCTTTCTGAAGTGTATCAATGACCTCATATCCCGGTGCCTCGATCCATTCACCGTCAATAGCAGTCGGGCAGTCTGCCGGAATTTTCCAGTATGTATCAAATGCCCGGAAATGGTCGATCCTTATAATATCAAACAATTTGTTGCTATAGCCGATCCTGTCCACCCAGAATCTGTAATCCTGTTCCTTCATATGCTCCCAGTCATAGATCGGATTTCCCCATCTCTGCCCTGTAGCACTGAAATAATCAGGCGGTACTCCGGCGATGAAGATCGGACGTCCATCTGTATCAAGAAGAAAGTTATCTTTTCCACCCCATACGTCTACAGAATCCTGTCCCACATAGAAAGGAACATCTCCCATGATCTGGATTCCGGCATCGTTTGCAGCCTTCTTCACCTTCATCCACTGTGTGTAGAAAATATACTGAAGAAACATCTGATACTGCGCCTCTGTCTCCACCTCTGCCGGTAACTTCTGTCTGTTCTCCGGCCAGGTTCTATATTCTTCCGGCCAGTCATTCCAGCATTCTCCGTTATTTGCTTTCTTTAATGCGCGGAACACACCATACTCATATACCCCATTCCTGTGAAGCAAATTCTTTATATGCTGTTTCTTCCTGTCCCTTTTTCTCTGTAAAAACATCAAACGCAGTTCTTAAGAAAGGCTCTCTGTACTGGCGGACAGCCTCATAATCTACTCTTGTAGCTCTCTCCTGAAATTCCTTTGGATGTTCCTTTAACAGACCTTCCTCTGCAAGCGCATCAAGACTGATATACAACTCATCCCCTGCACAGGAGGAATATGGCTGGTATGGGGAATTACCATAGCCAACCGGATTCAGTGGCAGTATCTGCCATATCTTTACATGATTCTCCTTTAATAACTCGATAAATTGGAATGCAGATTCTCCAAGTTCTCCGGCACCAATACGGGACGGAAGTGCGGAAACTGGCATTAATACTCCGGCTTTTCTCATGATTTTTGTGCTCCTTCCTTCTTTTTACACTTCTTCATTTATAAAATTTCGGTAACTATTCTTCAGCAATCCATTCCAACAGAACGTTCCACCAAAATATACAAGTCAATATTCCATTGCCGCAGACAATCCGGAATGAATTTCAACTTGTAATTTTTTAACTGCTGAACAGTTACAAATTTCATAATATCTTTTTGATATTTTAACATATTTAGGCCACTGCGTCAAAGCATTCCTTATGCGCTAAAGGTATATATTTTTCCTGACAAAAAAGCTCCCTTACAGGGGGCATTTTGTCTCTCTGTAAGGAAGCTTTTCTTTATGAAAACTTTTTTATGGCTGTCTATGTTTCATATTTTTGATCTTATAAGCAGATTTAGAATTCCGGTTCGATCAGACCGTAAGTATTGCCTTTACGTTTGTAAACTACATTTACCTGCTCTGTCTCTGCATTGTAGAATACAAAGAAATTATGTCCGAGCAGTTCCATCTGTACGCATGCATCTTCCGGATACATTGGTTTGATTCCGAATTTCTTGGTACGGATGATCTTAACTTCTTCATCCTCATCGTAGTCCTTGTCCAGATATGCTTTCTGGAAGTTGGCTGCTGCCTGCTGTTTGTCTACGATTTTATTTTTGTACTTGCGAAGCTGACGTTCAATGACTTCCTCTACCAGATCGATTGATACATACATGTCATTGCTTACCTGTTCGGAACGAATGATATTTCCTTTTACAGGGATTGTCACTTCAATTTTCTGTCTTTCTTTTTCAACACTTAAAGTTACTACAACTTCGGTGTCAGGAGTGAAATACCTTTCCAGTTTACTGAGCTTGTCCTGGACTGCTGTCTTAAGACCTTCTGTAACTGTAATATTTTTTCCGCTGATGATAAACTTCATGCTTCCATCCCCTTTGCTGTTTGATGAATCTATTATAACACACATTTTTGAATTTTAACACTATTTTATTAAAATTTCACATTTTTTCTGTTTACTTCAGAAATAACTTTAAAGTTCTTTTGTCATTATGGGGAAATAGCAAAAATTCAGTAATTGTTCTGTACATTTTTACAGTGATTCCTGAGATTACTATAAAAATCAGTTAAAGTTTAATCAGTTCTGAGAATGAAATATTTCCGCCAAAAAGATCCAATGCACTGCCTACTGTGACATCCAGTCTGTCTTTTCCATATTTTCGCAGATCCTCAATATCCTTCATGGAGCCAACTCCACCTGCGTAAGTAACCGAATTTCCTTTATATTCACCCAGCAGAGATGCAAGTTCTGTTTCAACTCCGCGTGCCTTTCCCTCCACATCTACTGCATGGACCAGAAACTCATCGCAGTAACTTCCCAGTTCTTTCATAATATCCAGTGTCACAGTGACATCTGTAAATTTCTGCCAGCGGTCTGTCACAATATAGTATTTTCCATCTTTTCTGCGACAGCTCAGATCAAGAACCAGTTTCTCTTTTCCCACAGTCTCTTTCATTCTTTTCAGATTCTCCCAGGAAATCCTTCCATCTTTAAATACATAAGATGTAACGATCACATGACTGGCACCTGCATTAAGATATTCCCCTGCATTTTCCGGGTTCACTCCTCCGCCGATCTGTAATCCTCCCGGATAAGTATGTAATGCAAGAATCGCCTGTTCTTTTGTTGATTCATAGTATGGGGAGTCATGACCATTTAACAGAATTACATGTCCTCCTTTTATCCCTGCCTTTTTATATAATTCTGCATAGAAAGATGCATCCTGCTCAGATACAAAATTCTCACTTGCCTGATCCTGTACGTCCGTAAGGCTTCCACCTACGATCTGCTTTACTTTTCCATTATGTATATCAATACATGGGCGAAATTTCATAAAATCCATACCTCCATATCCGTTATATGTACTCTCAGAATCTTTTTGTACTTATAGCAAGCCTCTTAAATTAATGCATTTGAGACAGTTCAGCAGAGTGCGAAAGACAAGGAAGACGTTCACAGTAACGGATTTCACGCTCTGATGAGCTGAATCAATATGCATTATTTACAATGATTGCTATAGTTAGATGCAAAAACAAATGCAATAAAAACTTCGGGAGTACACTATTTAAATTTTACCAATTTAACACGATAATACCATAAATTATTCCTGATGTCTATCTTCCTTCTGCTGCGTTGCCTACAGCATCGCCTACATCTTCTACAGCATTACCTACCCCTTCGCCCAGATCTTTGACGCTGTTTCCCAGTTCACCGGATACTGTGCCGTCACCGTTGTTGTTTTCATCAATTCTGGTATTATCTGCAGTGTTATCTGTTGCATTGCTATTCTGTTTTGTCTCATTTTCTGCAGCTTCATCCTCTGCGGCAGTTCCATTATCTGTGACGGTTCCACCATTATTTACATTTTTATCTGCAGCATTGTTTCCTGATGTGCTATTTCCATTTGTATTGTTTTCTCCTGCGTTATTTTCCATGTTATCATCGTTTGCAGCATTATTATCCGTCATATTTTCTTCGTTTGTGTCTGCCTCATCAGCTGCTTTATTTGCATTTCCACATGCTGTGAATATGCACAATGACATAATAAGTGCTGTACCTGTCAGAATCTTTTTTACCTTTATTCCCATATTCATCTCCTGTTCCCGGAAAGCATTCTGCCGGTCCATGCAGCAAAACCTCTCCGTCTTTTCATGTTTTTATATTATGTTTTTAATATGTACCAAAAACTCAATACTATTCTGGAAAAAATTTACTTTTCATGCTATGATTTAAATAACACAAAACAGATTACTCCGTACATATATACTCCCACAATCTAGCGTACCGACAAGTTGATTTCTCGAACAATCTTGCGTCTAAATTTCTTATTTCCGCGTTGTCGTCGGTCGCCGTAGCCACCGCTACGCCTCCTTCCTCCGCCTTGAAATAAAAAAATTTATCCTGCAAGATTGTT
>ENA-OQOA01000180-OQOA01000180.1-human-gut-metagenome-genome-assembly--contig:-NODE-180-length-33683-cov-4.533973_pt1 | contig 33683 bp, 37 predicted proteins | sample MGYA00242633_ERZ504888 | MGnify/ENA primary metagenome ERZ504888 (study PRJEB26092, sample SAMD00036372) | human gut metagenome | host: Homo sapiens | study: EMG produced TPA metagenomics assembly of...
TTCCCTTATACATAAAGTACTCAGCAAGTGCAGTACCTGCATAAGGAACAATATACTGAAGCGGTGCACAGTCACTGGCTGTAGAGGAGAATACTGTTGTATAGTCCATAGCACCATGTTTCTCCAGAGTAGATACGATCTTAGCTACTGTGGAAGCTTTCTGTCCGATTGCAACATAGATACAGATTACATCTTTGCCTTTCTGGTTCAGAATGGTATCCAGTGCAACAGAAGTCTTACCTGTCTGTCTGTCACCGATAATCAGCTCACGCTGGCCACGGCCGATGGGGAACATGGAGTCAATAGAAAGAATACCTGTTTCCAGAGGAACTGTTACAGATTTTCTGTCAATAATTCCAGGTGCCGGATTCTCTACCGGACGATACCCGTCTGCCTTGATCTCACCTTTACCATCGATCGGCGCTCCCAGAGCGTTTACGATCCTTCCGATAAAAGCGTCACCTACAGGCACACCTGCCTGCTTCTGGGTTCTTGCTACCTTTGTTCCTTCTTTGATTCCTGTATCTTTACCGAACAGGATACATCCGATGCTGTTTGCACGGATATCCTGAACCATACCTTTCAGACCATTCTCAAAGGTTACAACCTCGCCATACATAGCATGATCAATACCATGTACCGTGGCGATACCATCTCCGACGGAGATGACTGTTCCTACTTCCTGGTCCTTGCTGATTTCGTCATAATTCTTAATTTCTTCTTTCAGAATCGAAATGATTTCATCTGGATTCATTGCAGCCAACTTTTATTCACCTCCGTGTCAATTTCTGTCTTAAATTGTTATAACGTCCGCGGAGACTCCAGTCGAACTCTTTGTCTCCGGCAGAAAGAATGAAGCCTCCGATCAAAGATTTGTCTTCTCTGAGAGTAAGGATTATTTCCTTTGCTCCAAATTCCCTGCGAAGGAAATCTTCCATCTTCTCTTTCTGGGCTTCTTCCGGTTTTGTTACATATGTGAGAACAGCTTTCAGAATTCCTTTCTGCTTGCGGCTGTAATTGCCATATGCTTCCAGGATATCATAAATGCTGCTGATTTTCTGATATTTACAGGTCACCTTCAGGAAATTTTTCATCTCCTGTGGGAAGACTCTGTCAATTACATGTTCTTTTTCTTTTAAAGAAACCAGTGGATTCTCAAGGGCACCTTTTAACTGCGGGGTACCCCTGAAAATCTTTTCTGTCTCCAAAACAGCTTCTTCCGGGACAGAAAGCTCATATAATGCTTTTGCATAATTAATGCTTGTTTCCGTCATTGGAATCACCTGCCTCTTTTATAAACTGGTCATAAAGGGACAAATCCTGCTGACTGCTGTTTTTCTCTCCCATGATCTTTGAGGCTGCATCCAGCGCGATCTCTGCCACTCTGCTTTCCATAGCCTTCATAGCATTTTCCTGCTCTGTCCTGATATCTGCCTTTGCTTTGTCAAGCATTGCACCAGCCTGTGTGTTTGCATCTTTTACAATACGCTCAGCCTGTACTTTTGCCTCATCCTTTGCCTGGTTTACAATACGCATGGATTCGTCTTTCGCAGATTTCAGTGCATCTTCATATTTGCCTTTCAGTTCATATGCCTGTTCTTCTGTATCTTTGGCACTTGCGAACTGCTGGTCGATCATGTTTTTTCTCTGCTCCATCACATTGAGGATCGGACCAAATAAGAACTTTTTCATTAAAAGATAAAGAACAATCAGGTTAATAATTGTAAAGACCAGGTTGATGTTAATCTCGATCACCTGTCCCACCTGCCTTTCTTAGTTATTCTTTATCCATCAATTAGCCAAGCATGATAACGATCAGAAGACCGATAACGAACCGTAAATAGCTGTTGCCTCGGCAAGGGCACATCCTAAAAGAAGGGATTTTGCTAATCTTGCTTTCTGCTTCCGGCTGTCTTGCGATTGCTTCTACTGCTTTGGATGTTGCCATACCAATACCGATACCAGCGCCAATACCTGTTAAAACTGCGATTCCTGCTCCAATAGCTACTAACATAACTTTTTCCTCCTGTTGTTTAACTGAAATAAACTAAATATTACAAATCTTTCTTCACAATATGCTATCCTGTCAATATTCCGATGAGATCATTTGATGCCTGTGCAACAGATGTCTGTACCAACGGTTGTTTATGACCGTTATGACCCACCGAATATCCGGACAGCATTTAAGTGCTGTTCATAACTGCTGTCTTATCCCTTATGTCCCGCGTCTCAGGTCTTATATAGGTGTCATATTCCTGTATGAACAGTAATCTTTTTTATTCAATAGCTTCTTTGATAAATAAAGAAGTTAAGAATACAAATACATACGCCTGAATGAATCCGTCAAAGAAATCAAAATACAGGCTGAATGGAATAGGAAGAACTGCCGGGCATATAAACTCAAGAAGTTTCATAACCACATAGCTTCCTAACACATTACCAAAAAGTCGCATACAAAGTGATGTCGGTCGAATAACGACCTCCAGAATATTGATCGGCAGCATGATCGGTGCCGGCTCTGCGAAGCTTTTAAGAAAGCCTTTCAGACCTTTCTTATGGAATCCTGCATACTCGATCAGAAAAATACTTGTGATCGCAAGACCGATCGTACAGTTTAAATCCTTTGTAGGCGGTACAAATCCAAACACACCGAAAATGTTTGCAATTCCAATGTAAATGACAACTGTCATCAGATAGGGAATATACATTTTTCCCTCTTCTCCAAGGATATCCTTAAAGAAGTTATGAAGAAAACTGACACCGGTTTCCAGCAAAAGCTGTTTCTTACCGGGGTTTTCCACACTCAGGTTTCTTACGAGCACCAATGACAAAATTAAAAGCACTGCCATGATCACCCATGTCACTGCTACTGATTCTGCAACTGGTATTCCTCCAAACACCGGTATGGTAAAAACTGTCTTACATTGAAGTTCTTCCATTAACGTGTCTGCTAAATTACCCGTTTCTTTTCCCTCCTTTTTCTATTTAAATCTCCGGAAGATATTCTGGCTTTTTATGCTGTCTGCCTCAGATGCCTCAGCCAGGATTCCTAAACTTATGTCTGTAAAATATTTCATAAGCTTTCCATCGATTCAAGATTTTGAGATTATTATATTAAAATCCGTTAAAAAGTCAACAATTATTTTGACTATTTCTGGCAAAAATAGATTTTCTTTTTGTGCATTTCATCCAGATATTTTGATTGAAAAATAGATTTTCATAATTTTTTTAATGCATTTTCACGAAAAAAAGGCAATTTTCATTGACCGAACTGTAAGCAGATGATATTATTTTATATGGTTTTTATATAAATTTTATATCTCTGCACTTACCAATCCTTATATTGGTAATACCAAACAGGAGGTTTTTTATGCAAATCATTTGTCTGGGAGACAGCATTACGGACTGTAATCATTTATTTGAAGATTTTCCTCTGGGAAATGGGTATGTACAGATACTCTCAGAAATGTTCCGTAATCAGACTCCTTCTTTCTCCATATCCGCAGATACCGTCAGACGCTCATCAAGCGCTGTACAGTTAACAAAATCAACAGGTGCCATACATTTCAGGAACTGTGGCATAGATGGCTTCACTGTGGCAAGAGTCCTTGAAAATATCCGTCAACACCGTATTTTTTTGCATCGCTCTCCTGTTATAACTCTGCTGATCGGCATCAATGATATCGGTCTGATAATGAACACAGACCGGACGGATTCTCAGAAAGAACAGATGATGAGAGAGTTTGCCACTCATTACAATGAATTATTGAATCTGCTCACTGCAGATGCCAGGCAGGTAATCCTTATGGAACCCTTTATCTTTCCACATCCGGAAGAATATGAGACATGGATTCCCTATGTCCATACCATGTCTGATATTATCCGACAGCTCTCTGTCAGATTCAGACTTCCATTTCTGCCTCTGCATAACTATTTTAATAAGGAAGCAACTCAATCGGGATTTGATGCCATAACAACAGACGGGATTCATCTTACTTTGTATGGGCATAAGCTTCTGGCCGAGAAACTGTTCCCTCTCCTTCAAAGCATTGATAACAATCCCTGAACAGATAAACTATTGCGCATTTTCCCGGAACTTTGTATAATAAATCACTGTCCTCGCTCATATCTGCGGACTTATTATGGAAAGGAGTCTTCCTTATATTATGGAAACTACAATTAAACAGATTGAAGATATGTCTCTGAATGCCTGGCCATCTCACAAGATGGAATTATACGACGGCTGGATCCTGAGATTTTCTTATTTTTATACACACAGAACCAACAGCGTAGAACAGTTCGGCAATTCCACCCTCACCTGGCGGGAAAAAATCCCATACTGTGAAAGCGTATATAAGCGTCTGGGAACCCCCGCTGTATTTAAGATCAGTCCTCTTGTCTCTCCTGACTTTGATTATGTTCTGGAAAACCGTGGATATGCTATCCAGCATACCACCAATGTCATGGCAATGAGCATGAACGCCGCACATCTGGATACTCCATATCCTGATGTAACATTCTACAATAACATTCCGTCTGAATGGATTGAAAGTCTGTTCAATCTAAAAAATACTATAAATCCGATTCACAGAAAAGTTGTACCATCCATGTATCAGGCAATCCTCAAAGAAACCATTTGCGCCTGCATCCGCATAGGCGGGCAGATCATTGCAACAGGGCTTGGTATCCTGGACAGAGACTACATCGGCATTTACGCCATCCATGTCAAAGAGGAATACCGCAAACATGGCTATGCCCGTCAGATCTGCACAGGACTTCTGAAAGAAGGAATGAAAAAAGGTGCACAGAATGCATATCTTCAGGTTGTAGAGGGAAATGACAATGCCCGGGCATTATACAGATCACTTGGATTCCAGCAGCTTTATACTTACTGGTTCCGCGTACAGCCGGATGAAAACGGAAATTTCCCACCTGAGAAATAAAAAGAACTATCTGTAAAGCATTTTTATTTTCTGCTTTTACAGATAGTTCTTAGTTTTTATAGATTTTAACTTTTCTTTTTCGGGGAATCAGTTGATTCATTTAACATAGTTCGCGCCAACTATGTTGTATATCATTTTAATTTTAATATTCAAGTCTTATTCTGTATTTTATCTCTGACTTAATTATGTTACTGTTCACTCCGTTCACAGTAACGTAGCCAAAATTCATTCCAGATTGCCTGCGGCAATGGAATTTTGGCTTGTATGTCTCGGGATTTTGGCATATTCATGCCAAAACACCTCGCGGAATAGTGGTGTGTGAACAGTAACTCAATTATACTGTTTTGTTTTTCAGCACTGCAGGTGATGTATTTCCTACAACCATCGCTGTCAGCGGGCTGAAATACAGCAGACATGTTAATACACAGTAAATCGGGATCATAATTGCAAACTGTACCAGTCTTCCGGGCATGATCGCATAGAAATTATATCCAAGCATGATCACAAGTCCTGCTGTTGTAAGCACCAGAGAGCTGAGAACTGCAGTTACCACGATAGATACGCAGATACCAACTGTCTTTCCTGTTTTCTTTCTATTTGCAAATAATGGTTTTGCAAGGGCAGGAAGCACACCCCAGAGGATTGCTGCAACTGTGATAAACGGATTTACAGCATAGCCTTTCATAAAGCACCCGATAATATCCGCACATAATCCACAGACACCACCAGCTACCGGGCCAAGCCACAGACCTGCAAGGATTGTACATACACTTCCCACAGAAATACGGTACGCACCAAGATCAATGACCAGAACTCGTGTGAGTACCAGATGCATGGCGATCAGAAGAGCCATGAACACCAATGTTTTTACGTTCCAATATTGTTTTTTCTGCATAATAAAAACACCTCCATAATGTGTTTAAAAAATAGAGTAGTTACATAAATAATAATCCCTCCACATTATGAGATGCTCTCATATGTAGCAACGGGTGCGGAAATTATATCGTAAGCAGCACGCTTTCTGCTTTTCGTTTCACGGCGACTCCCCAGCCTGTGAACACTTGACGCATAAAATCCTACTTCGCTATTATTTATTTATCGAAATTATAACACAATCCATAGAAATTTCAATATATTTTCCGTTATTATTTTCACAAATTTGAATGCTGTTTTTTGTTCATTCTATCTATACGAATGGTCTGCTTTTTTTACTTGAGAATATTGCTGCAAACACTCGTAAGTCTATGAATAAAACAGCCGCATATACTAATACTATAACATTATGCAGCAGTCCGGCATCTTCAGAAATGAGAAATTACATGAATACAGATATCCCGCCCCGGTCTGCTATAATCATGGAGGTAAAAAATGTCAGAAATATGTAAAAATAACTGCCAAAATCCTTATAATATATGTTATGATAATTACCTGAATACCAACGCCTGTACGGAATGTACCGGCCTGATATGCACTCCTGCCAAAGACAATGACGAATGGGAAAGCTACCGGAAAATTTTTGATTTTATCCCCGAACCGCCGGAAAGCAATATCCCTCCCTGTAAATAATTATTGCATACGGCAGGAATCATGTTCAAACGAATGATTTATCGGAGGTCCTGTCTATATTATGAAAAAACTGCTTGCTGCATGTGTCTGTGCCGGCCTTAGCTTTTCTTTTGCCGGATGCAGCCCTGAAACCATACTGGAACAATTCACATCCACCGGAGACACATCCGTCCGGGAACTTACTTCTTCATCTGACACCACAACTGAAACCGAAACAAAAGACCGTATCTATATGGATGAACTTTCCGGTACCCTGCAGGATTTTTCAGGAAGCCAGCTTATTCTGAACACGGACAGTGCCTCCTATGTATTTAATGTTTCCAATGCCACCCTGGAATGTAAAGGCGGCATGATCACCGGCGATGAGATCAGTATCATTTACGAAGGTCAGCTTTCCGGTACTGACACAGGCAGTGTACATGTTCTGAAGGTTGTAGATGAATTTCATAAAAAAAATAAGCTGAAAAAGCGCACTGCGCATGGGCAGGTCATTTCCCTGACTTCCAATACCATCACAATAAAATCAAAGAAAGGAAAAACAGCCACCTATCCGATCACAGGAACAAAACAATATTATCAGAATGGAATCAAAGCCGGTGACTGGGTTTACCTTACATTCAAGGGGAAATTCCCGGATACCTCCAATGATTCTTCCGTATCCTTAAATGCCAGTCACCTGAAAGTACTGAGTATTTCTGATCTGAAAGATCTGGAAATACCGGATCCTACCCCAACTCCGGATCCAAAACTCACACAGACACCGGAGCAGATAGAAAATAAAGAAAAACAGCTGCTGGCAACTGTACAGGGAGTAAATCTGAATATCCTCCGGATTCTTCCTGCCGGAAGTGACACCTCCTTTAATCTGGATATGTCAGCAATTCCCGCTTACTTCAAGGGAGGAATTGCCCCGGGATCTCATGTTAATGTTACTTATATCGGAGATCTGGAAACAACATCCCTGGAAGAAGTCCGTATTATTGCTGTGACAGGTGAAGATCCTGATACCATTAATGACAAACATATTTCCTTTACAGTAACCGGCACGATCATTGGAAGTACTGCCAACACCATCACTGTACAGACAGATGACGGTGCCATAGATACCTTCCGTACAGAAAACGCGCAGGATCTCACTGCAAGCGGCATGGAATACGGCGACTATGTGTGTGTTACCTTCCATCCATCCAAATCAAAATCTTCTAATATTTATACAGCAATTAAGGTACAGGATGCGTAAATTGTTACTGTTCACTCCGTTCTCAGCAACACGCTTCGCGATGCAGGAAATATGAACCTCCTTGTGCAATGCCCAAGGAGTATCGTTTGCTTCACAAACTTAATTTATGCTAATCGCATAAATTCGCGCGGTATGTCTCGGGTTTTCTGTGACCTTCGCTCACACAAAACACCTCGCGGGATATCACCAGTGAACAGTAACCGTAAATTTCTTCTTGATTTCCGCTTCACCTTCCGCAAGCCAGCGGTATGCAGCATCCTGATCACCCAGAATTTCCACAAACGACTGTACTTCATCCCGGATTCCTTTTCCATGAAGAACTCTGTAAGCCCCCGCATCACTTCCGGGGGCTGTTTTTATTCCCAGCCGGAATGCTTTTCTGATATTCTCTTCTGCAGATTCTATGATTGGTTTCAGAGTCTCATCATCATAACGTCCGTCTCCCAGAAGATTTCTCACTGTAATCAGAGTCGGAACCCAGACTGTATCACTCTCCGCCAGCATGGCAAGACTTTCTTCATTCATATAGTTTCCATGCTCCAGACTGTCCACTCCGGCAGCCACCGCTGCCTGTACTCCGTAATCTCCGTTGGTATGGGACATGACAGCCATACCTTCCTCATGTGCAATATGTACCATTTCCTTTACCTCTGACCCATCCAGAGGTGTTCCGGTAATCGCTCCATGTTCATTAAAATCCAGAATCCCGGTAGTCATGATCTTAATAAAATCTGCCCCTGCCTGTTTCGCCTCCAGAACACGCTTATGAAATTCCACCATTGTGGCAAAACCTTTTCCCACAATAGAACCATAATGTCCTTCTTTATGAATGGCAAATATCGGAGTTCTGTAATCTATTCCATACTCTGGTGCAAGCTCTTTCGCTCTCGCAGAAACACCCAGCGCATCACCGCCATCCCGTACAAAAACAATTCCCCGTTCCTGGTATGCTTTCAGATGCTCTCTTATGATCTTATCGTCCGGTCCATTTTTATGCATATCAATTGCATGGCGGTAATTCACGCCATCCATAATGATATGCGCATGACATTCTCCAAACATTTCCTGTTTCTCTTCCTCTTCCCTGCTGCTTTCTTAACTCAAAGCATAGAGTCAGACGGATAAACTCATCCGCTTCGCTATGCAACTCTATGCTCAATAACCACTCCGCAGTTTTACTTAATCTTTTATCTATAATCTTTTATCTACAATTTTTTATTTTTCAAAAAAATTTCGGATTTCGTCTTCTGTTGCCTGCACAGACCCCTGGACAAAGAATGGCTTTCCGCCGCCTCTTCCGTTTAATGCAGCATTCATTTCCTTTGTATACTGCCGTAAATCCCCGTCAATCTCGCCCATGGCATACTTATAGCTTCCATCTTCATTTCTGGAAAATACTGCACAGCAGCCCTCACAGGTATTCATCACTGCATCCGCAAGTTTACGTACAGAATCTGCTTCCAGACCTTCTTTAAAGATCAGGACACTTCCTGCACCTTCCCATTTCTTAGCTTCTGCCCTAAACATCTCTTCTTCCATACGGGCAACCTGACCTTTCATACGGAAATTCTCATCCTGAAGACGCTGTACTGCATCTGCTGTTCTGTCCATCTTTGCAGAAAGCTTCATGGAAATCTGATGATTCTGCTCATTCACCATATTCAGATAATCCAGAACACGTTTACCGCAGATCATCTCCATACGGATACCATCATGGAATTTCACTACAGAAAGAAGCTTCACCATTCCAATCTCACCTGTATGTGTCACATGGGTTCCACAGCAGGCGCATACGTCTACTCCCGGAAACGTCACAATACGAACCTGTCCTGTCAATTCTTTCTTACTTCTGTAATCAATAGTCTTCAGTTCCTCAGCATCAGGATAAGTGATTACAACTTCCCTATCCTCCCACACTCTCTCATTTACTTCCCGCTCAATTTCTGCAAGCTGCGAGTCATCCAGCATACCATTCAAATCTACAGTGATCACATCGCTTCCCATATGGAAACCTACATTATCATAACCATACTTCTCATGAATAATACCGCTGACCATGTGCTCACCGGAATGCTGCTGCATCAGGTCAAAACGGCGCACCCAGTCAATCTTTCCCTCAACCTTCGCACCCACTTCCAGAGCCTTATCAGTATAATGAAGTAATTCTCCATCTTTCTCATGAACCTCTGTCACCTTTGCATCCCCCAGTGTTCCCACATCACTTGGCTGACCGCCGCCCTCCGGATAAAAAGCACTCTCATCCAGAATGACAGCATAACCTTTCTTTTGCTCTCTGCACTCTACTACAGTTGCGGTGAATTCTTTTTTATATACATCTTCATAGTATAAACGTCTTGTTTCTGTCATGATCTGTCTCTCCTTTTTCATCTGTCATATTGCCCCGCATTATCTTCCACATAAATATAAATGCCATATTTTATTTCATTGCAATCAAGTATAGACCAAATCAAAAGGCTTCGCAAGACCGTCACTCAGAGATATTTTCTATAAAAAAATCCGTTAATCAAAACAGCCAATAACCAGCGCAGAAAAATAGTTTGTTTTGTGTGCATTTGCAGGATACTTAGATATTCTTAGCCGGCAAAAATCTGCGTTATGAGAAAAATGACACACTGTCTGAGCCGCCATGCGGCGAGTTTGTGGCATTTTTCTCATGCCCTTAGCAGATTTTTGCCAGCTTAGAATATCTTAGTGTCCGAAACCGCACACAAAACAAACTATTTTTCTGCGCGTCCCCACCCCAAAGATTTTCCAATATTCCTCCAATATCTGAATCCATTCCCCCACCTCCTGCGTTATAATTAAATGAACAGGGAAAAGGAGACAGTAATGACCACAGAAAAGCAATATCTGGAATATCTTATCAAGCAATACCAGAACTTAATATACTCGATCTGCCTGAAATCTGTCGGTAATCCATTTGATGCCGAAGATCTCACTCAGGAAGTCTTTCTGTCTGCCTATAAGAACCTTTCCCGCTTTGATGGTAATTATGAGAAAGCCTGGTTAAGTAAGATTGCTGTCCGAAAGTGTCTGGATTATCTGAAAGCAGCCGGGCGGCGAAGTATTCCAACAGAAGACACCTACTTTTCCCAGATTCCGGACAGGCAATCCTCTCCCGAAGATGAATATATGAAAACTGCATCCAATACTCACGTAGAAGCATTGTGTATGCAGTTGAAAAGTCCTTACAAAGAAGTCGCTTACGCACATTTCTGCAAAGAATTATCAGTACCTGAGATTGCACAGCAGACAGGGAAAAATCCGAAAACAATTCAGACACAGCTCTATCGCGCAAGGGCAATGCTGAAAAAAATGCTTGAAAGGGGTGATTAGATGCATATTAATAAGAAGGATTTAATAGAAATTTTGACAACGGAAATATGAACACACAGGAAGTCATTGAGTTTCTGTCACATCTCGATCACTGCGATTTCTGTCTGGATCAGATGATGGAACAGGAAAACAACAGTACGGATACTGCTCCCGCCTATCTGATGGAACAGATTCTGGACAAAGCAGACTCCGGTGAAGTGCAGCTTGCCCGGGCAGCAAATAAAGCATCCCGCAAAATCCGGCTGCTCCATTACAGTCTTCAGACTGCTGCCGGTGTGATGGTTGCCCTGCTGCTTTTATTCAGTATCCCGAACCTGGATTTCACTTCCTTACATCAGGATACTTTCTCTCAGACAGACAGAATATTACCTGAGCATGAAAACGGCAGGCTCTACCAGTTCACCAGAGAACTCGGACAGAACATTGGTGATGGCACCGGTTCTTTTATAAAATATATCAGTGATTTTTCCGGCAAATTAATGAATGGAGGCAAATAAAAGTATGCAAAAACAAAAACGTGGATTCTGGCTTTTTATCTTCTCCCTGATCCCAGGTGCAGGAGAAATGTACATGGGATTCAAAAAACAGGGAATCAGTATTATGTTCTTATTCTGGGGCGTCTTTGCCATCGGAGCATGTACCGGAATGGACTGGCTTGTGTTCCTGATCCCGATCATCTGGTTCTACAGTTTCTTTAATGTGCACAATCTGAAATCTCTTTCTGAGGAAGAATTTTACTCTATAGAAGATTCCTATGTCCTTCATATGGATGAACTGGCAGGAGATATCAGTTCTCTGCTTAAACATCACGGAAAGATAACTGCGATTCTGCTGATTTTCCTTGGTGCTTCTATTCTGTGGAACACCCTGATAGATTTCCTCTATATGATCTTACCCGGATATCTGGCTGATGTTATCGGCAGATTCACATATCATCTGCCGCAGCTTGTGATTGCAGCTGCTATCATTTTTGCAGGGATTTATATTCTCACCCGCAAGAAGGATGCACTGGATGAAGAACAGCCTGACAGCTTCACTGAGGAAGAACATTACTGGACACCTTATCGTCCGTATCAGCAGAATATTTCAGATATGACAACTGACGCAGCTAAAAACACCACAGATACAACGAATCCCGATTGCTGCACAGATACAGATGTCACAGATAACACCACTACCGGCAACCCGGTATCTCTGAAAAAAGATTCTGCCGCCGAAGTGTCTCAGAAGGATGCTTCATCACAAACAACAAATTCTGAATCATGACACAAAATGGGATTGTCACATCAAGGAATCTACCTTCATGTAACAATCCCATTCTCATTATCCTCACATGGATACCGAAACTTCTCCAAAGGACAATATTGTCTCCTGTCCATCTTCTTCCCGTACTTTCAGCCGTCCGTCCCTGCATATCTCCAATGCAAATGCCTGTCTGGAAGAGTTTCCGTCTGTAATTGTGATCTGATGTCCCGGGATCATGTTATGTGTCACATAATCCGGAGATAATTTCAGATCTGCTGTTTCTTTTCTCAACTCGTTCACGATCATTGCAGTCAGTTTATTACGGTCAGTCTGTTCCGCATCTTCTTTTGTCTCATAAAGGGCTCCTGCTATACTTTTTAATTTCTGCGGCAGGTTCTCCTGGTCCAGATAGAGGTTCAATCCCATGCCAACTACCACAAACTCAATATTTCCACTCTCAAAATCTGTGACAGCCTCTGTGAGTATTCCACAGACTTTCTTTCCTTTATAAAACAGATCATTAACCCATTTAATATCAAGCTGGATTCCACAGAGCTGAGCAACTGCTCTGTAGACTGCCACTGCTGCCGCAGTTGTGATCAGCAGACTGTCATGTATGGTTCCCTGTGGCTTCAGGATCACACTCATGTAAAGACCTGTATCTGCAGGAGAATAGAATTCCCGGCCTCTGCGCCCCCTGCCTGCAGTCTGGCTCCTGGCAATGACAAATGCCCCGTGTCCGGCCTCTCCCATCATAGCTTCTTTCTTGGCAGTCTGGTTCGTAGATTCCAGTTCATCATAAATATCTATCTTAACCTTCGGATCATCCAGAAACAGGCGGATTCCTTCCTGCGACAGACGGTTCGTATCCTTCGCAAGCATATATCCTTTATTCGGTCCTGCTTCTATATGATATCCTTCTTCCCGGAGCGACTTTACTGCCTTCCACACTGCAGCTCTTGTACAGCCAAGTTCACCGGCAATACTCTCACCTGAAAGTATCTCCCCTTTATTCTTCTCCAGCATTTCCAAAAGACTTGATTTTACAGTCATAATTTCCCTTTCTTACTTTCTGTCCCATTATTTTCACGTTATCTCTTCTCTGATCATCTACTGCTAATCATATCATCTGGTATGCTTTTTGTCTAATGTTCTACCGGAAATATCTTATCACATAATTTTCCGGTGTTACTGTTCACTCCGTTCTCAGTAACATTTTCCGTACAGTAATCAATTGTCTGTCAGGATTGCCACAATCCCCGCATATAACACCATAAATCCCATAATTACTGCAACCATGTCAGCAGAATGAAAATCAATATTAAATATCATACCACCTGCAACCATCACTTCCAAGGTAACGATCAACCCCAGGATCACTGCCATTGTCCTTGAAAATTTATGTCTTTCCTTTCTTCTCATTCTCTGCGTGGTATTTACTACATTCATCATTTTACTCCTCCTTCATGTCAGACAGATAAAAATCGCCCTTATCCTCTGATCGATTATGTCCGAACATATTTTCAGAACATATATTCGCTTTCTTTTGATATATAATAACATACCCATTTCAAAAATGGAAGAGTTTTTAGAACATTTGTTTGCCGTTTTTTTCATTATAAATTTTTCCGGATTCTGAAACTTAAAATTAAGAAAGAATCCTGCCCGGAGGGCTTTTTATGTTATAGGAACATTACGGAGTAATTTCCTATAACTAACATAAAAAAGACTGCCGTGCCACTCATCACCTGCCACGACAATCCTCTTATCTGATTTTAATGTTATATTTTTTACATAAACTGAGCAAACACAGATGCACCTACAACTGTCAGCAGACCTGCAACCGCAATCGCAAGACTGCTCATGGCACCTTCTATTTCACCCAGCTCCATTGCCTTTGCAGTACCGATAGCATGGGCAGAGGTTCCAAGTGCCAGGCCCTTAGCAATCGGTTCTTCAATACGCGCAAGTTTGATCACAGTCTCTGCAATCATATTTCCAAGAACACCGGTAATGATAATAACTGCAACTGTAATAGTCACAATGCCTCCAAGTTCTTCAGAAACGCCCATTCCGATGGCAGTTGTAATAGACTTCGGAAGAAGTGTTACATACTGCTCATGACTCAGGCTGAACAGCTTTGCAAGGATCAGCACACTGACCAGACTGGCAAGCACACCGGAAACAATTCCAATGATTACAGCTTTCAGATTCTTTTTCAGAAGTTCCATCTGCTGATACAGCGGAACTGCCAGGCAGACCGTTGCAGGTGTGAGCAGGTAGCTGATATACTGACCGCTCTGATTATAGGTGTCATAATCAATATGCAGTAAACAAAGCACAGCTATTACTGCAATGATCGCGATCAGAAGCGGATTAAAAATTGCCATCTTAAATTTTCTTTTCAAAAGAAGTCCTGCCTCATATGCGATCAGGCTGATTGCTGCGCCAAAAAACAGGGAATTACTCATAAATTGTGTCATGATCTTTTCTGTCCTTTCTTTCTGTCCATACGAATAACTGCCTGTGTGACACGACCTGTCACAATCATTACCACAACTGTGGTGATCACTGTGATCAGAATGATCGGCACACATACCGGTTTCAGTATGCCCCAGGCTGTCAGTAATCCGACACCTGCCGGAATAAACATAACCGGCATGATCTCTATGAGAAATTCAGCTGCTTCTTTGACCTGTTCCAGCCTGATAATGTGTGTTCCCAGTGCGATCAGCATGATCACCAGTCCGTACACACTTGCAGGTACAGGAAGCGGGATCAGAACATGTAATGCCTCTCCCATTGCGGATATCAGTAAAATAATCCAGAATTGTCTTACGTATTTCATTTTCAGTCTCCTCTAATCCTTACTGAACGGCTACAGGCTTCATCATTCCAGTTACCTGATCTTCGTACTCCTGAGTTTCCTCGAGAGATGCTCGACCGGTTCTCTGGATCTTTGTCACGCCCGGATACTGTCCCGGGAAAGATTCCAGCATGATCCCATCGCCGTATATCTTTACTTTATCCCCATTTTCCAATACATCATCGGAAATTAATTTTCCTTTTTATTGTAAATGCCCTCTGCCGGTATGTCTGCGCTGAAAATAGTTCCATTGTTCAGATCCACAAAAACTCCGGTCTTCAGAAATTCTCCTGTCTCGATATAGATTGCAGAAATAGCATTTGCTTCCTCTTTCTGCTCTTCCTCCCTGACCATCTGTGCCTGCTTTCCTACCATATTCCAGAAAGCACCTCCCATTACAGCAAAAATGGCGAGCAGAACAATCATACCGATGATAAACTTCCAGTCTCGTTCTTTTTTATTTTTCAAATATTCAACTCCTTTATATTGGTCTAACCAATCTTGGTTCATTACGTTTTTTATTATAGCGTATTCATCACAAATTGCAAGGTTGTTTCTGCGTAAAAAAAAGTTTTTACAGAATCCTGATCTTTTCTGCAAAAACTTTTTCTTCTATATATTATACTGATATTATACTGTGGTAAGCAGTGCTTCCATCCAGACTTCTTTACGAAAAAGAATAAATACGATATACTTTACATAAATTAACTTGTTGTGCTAGATAAAATAAAATATAAAGAAACTTCAACAAAATATGCTATCCTTTTTGTAGGGAATACAACGAAAGGAGGCATCATTATGTTGAAGTTCCAAGATAATAATACCACTGTTATTGCAACTTTTGAAGACTTTATTTTAACTGCTTACGTTATTATTGACGAATTGTATCATCAGTTTGCACCTCCAGAAGTTACCAGACGACGGCATATCCTGAATGCAAAATTATCTGACTCAGAAATCATTACTATCAGTCTCTGCGGAGAATTGGCAGGCGTTGATTCTGAGAATGCATGGTTTTCTTTTGTGAAACGAAACTACAGGCATCTTTTTCCGCAGCTTTGCAGCAGAAGTCGTTTTAACAGAACGAGACGCGCCCTGATGCAGACAACAGAATTGTTACGACAAAAAATGATTTCCGTATTCCCAATTCCAGTCAGTTCCTATTACATCGTCGATAGTTTTCCACTTGCAGTCTGTAAATTTGGACGTGCACGATATTGTAAAGCATTTCGTGGCCATGGTGCTGATTATGGAAAATGTCCTTCCAAAAAAGAAACCTATTATGGATATAAAGTACATGCATTAATTACATTAGAAGGATACATTGCATCATTTGAGATCACACCGGCATCTACAGATGATCGTGAAGGATTACGTGATCTGGCAGACCATTGGTCTAATGTTACAATTTTAGCGGATAAAGGCTATGTTGGAAAAAACATGAAACAGGAAATGCAGGAAAAAAATATCTGTCTTTTTGCTCTGAAACGTTCCAACAGTAAGGAAAATTGGCCGAAATCCGTACGTCAGTTAATATTCAAACTGAGAAGGCGGGTAGAAACCGTATTCTCTCAATTGAGTGGTCAGTTAAATGCAGAAAGAGTGTTAGCCAAAAGCTTTCAGGGGTTATGTACCCGTCTGGTTAATAAAGTACTGGCATACAATCTCTGTATTGCATTGAATAGTATTTTCGGTGAAACCTGTGAACTTGGAAAAATCAAAAAATTGATATTCTAAAAATTTTATTTTTAATATCTGTAAGGATTCTTTGCGGTTTTACAGGTTTTCACATAATCTATTTGAAGTAGCACAATAGGTTAAATTATAAAGGCTTTATCCAAAGGATTATTGAAGTAGAGACTGTGTTGTTACACACCCCTTGGGTCAAAAGAAATGTGGGAAAGGGCACACCTACCGATAATTCTTCCCTCCCATATATCCGAAAATCGAACGCCATCGAAGTTTAGATGCACATACCAAAGTTCCTGTGTCTCCATCTTCCAGCTCTGTTTTATCTTCGCAGTCGCTCCAGATGATACAATCCTCTTTCAGAATTATATTGGAATCGAGTATTTCGCATGAATAGCGTTCGTCTACCGGAAATAACTTTAAGTATTTTAATCCCTGAAATTCCATTTCAATCATTGAATCTTCTTCATACTGCCGTTGTATTATTACTCTCAAAATCCTGCGATCGTTTACAGGATACATATCCAGGTTTTCATTAACATATGCTCCGCTCAGATAATGCATCTCTTTGATACAGCTATCATGGAAAAACGACACTCTTTCCATAAATTCCTTCAGCGAATTCTCATCTGTAATCTCATTCCACTTGTGCATATTATCACCACTTTCATTACTGTGTATTTTTTTCTTCCCTCCTGACCAATCTACTTTGTCTTCTGTTTACTTTTCAGGAATCATGGCAACCTTTTCCCACTGATAAGTTCCATTATCGACTGTCATTACTGCCATGGTGATTTCCTGGTCGAAACGTCTGGGACCGCAGCTTCCCGGGTTAAGCCATAGGCGGTTGTCTATCATTTTTTCGAAATATTTATGGGTGTGTCCGAAGATTACCACCTGTGTGTCTTTTAAATCCCAGTCTACGTCTTTTTTATTGTGGGTCATGAAAAATTTCACGCCTTCTATGGTGAAATGTAAAGTTTTCGCAATTCCCTCTGCCCAGTCCTTATCGTTATTTCCTCGGACTACATAAATAGAACCCATCATACGCAGTTTATCCAGAATTTCCGGTTTGTTTACGTCACCTGCGTGGATAATACAGTCGCAACCCTTTAAAATTCCCAGTATTTCCGGCCTGAGCAGGCCATGGGTATCTGAAATAATCCCTATTTTCTTCATACACTATTTCCTCGCTAATCATTCTCTTATAGGCCGTTTTATAATTTCATCATTCTATGTTTAATTTTCATCAAACAATTCAATCTTTCCATATTCCCCATCATACCCCGGAATTCTCTTCACATTTCCGGTTCTTACATTTTCAATTCCTTCCGCAATCCGTTCTCCTGCACAGGATTTAATATCTTCTGACGGTACATTTCGCAGAATGTCGAATTCTGTCCCCAGTGTCTGAATCATCTGTTCAAAACACCCCTGCACTTTCTTACTTGCAGTGGAATAGCCCATACATGTAGAGATCACTTCCGGCAGAGGTACAAGGCTTTCATATTTCTTACCATCTTTTTTCACAAAACCTTCCGCTCTGTCTGCAAGCTGTTCTACTCTGTGATCTACGCCCATGGTCAGCTTCTTTCCGCAGACAGGGCAGATTCCTCCAAGCCGTTCTGCTTCCACCGGGCTTAATGATACACCACATTTTCTGTGACCATCGAAATGATATTTCCCCTCTTCAGGAAAAAATTCTACTGTTCCTTCCAGCCCTTCGCCAGTCTGGATTGCCCGATAAAGTCCTTCATAGGAACAGTCAATATCCAACAGATTCGCCTCGCGCCCCAGCTTAGACGGGGAATGTGCATCTGAATTGGATACAAGCTGATAGCGATCCAGTTTGGAAATTCTCCAGTTCATAGCCGGGTCAGAGGAAAACCCTGTTTCCAGTGCATGTATATACGGTGCCAGTTCCTCGAAACATTCCTCTACAGAATCAAATCCTGATTTCGCACCTAATACAGAGAAATGCGGTGTCCAGATATGAGCCGGAATCAGAATTCCTTCCGGGCATACATCCAGCATCATTTCCAGAAGATCATGACTGTCCAGACCAAGAATCGGACGACCATCTGAGTGAATATTTCCGATTTTTTCCAGACGCTGTGCCATGGCATCTGCTGCCTCCAAACTGGGAAGCAGGATTACATTGTGTACTTTTCTGGTCTTTCCATTTTTCTTATAAATAGAACTGATTTCCCCGGAGACAACAAAACGTGTTCCTTCTCCCGGGAACTTCCGGCTTTCTTCTTTTACATATGCATCTTTGAGGCGATACAGGCCGTTTCCCTCTGAAACAAGTCTCTCCTTCAGTTCTTCTCTCCATACCGGATGCGTGAAATCACCTGTTCCAATCAGTGAAATTCCTTTCTTTCTCGCCCAGAAATCCAGATTTTCAGGCGTACCTTCTTTACTTGTCGCCATGGAAAATCTGGAATGAATATGCAGATCAGCTATTGTTTTCATTATTCATTACAACCTCCATCCATTTTCTTTCAGCCACAATTTATACGTCTCATACTCTGGCATTACTTTCTCAACTTCATTCCAGAATGCCTTTGAATGATTCATCTCCTTCAGATGGCAGAGTTCATGTACCACTACATAATCCAGCACTTCTGGAGGCGCCAGTATCAGTTTCCAGTTAAAGTTCAGATTCTTCTCACTGCTGCAGCTTCCCCATCTTGTTTTCTGTTCTCTGATGGTGATATTGCGGTAAGAAACGCCCATGAGTCTGGCAAAATAAGAGACTCTTTTGGTAATCGTTTCTTTTGCTTTTCGTATATAGACATTTCGTTTCGATTCGCTTAGATCTGCGCTCAGCGGCTTCTGTTCCCGGTATTCTTTTGTCCGTTCCAGACATCCCAGAACCCACTCCTGCTTCTGGTTTACAAATTTTTTGATCCTCGGCAGACCTGTACGGAGAGGTGCGCGAACGATTACGTTTCCATCCCTGCGAACCTCCAGAGTCATGGTTTTTCTGGCACTTCTTATAACCTGATATTCGAATTCTCCGCAGGTGAATTTCTCCTGATTCTTCTCTGTTTTATCCATATCCATTTTGTTCACTCTTATCTTTTCATATGTCCCCACCCACTGTTTATTGCTTTTCGCAATTTTTATTTTTGTTTCGAATTCTCTCATCCATATATTCCTCCATCTCTGCTGCCAGAATATCCATCTTTTCCTGTGTTTCCGGCAATGCATAAGGAACCCTGTCCATGATTCTTTTCACATAATCATGTTCACGCATGATCTCATAGGTTTCCGGGAAATTGATGTCATAATACTGAGCAATATAGGAAATCCAGTAGTCCACTTTTGAAACTCTGTCTGAAGATAATACAGATTCCTTTGCCATACAGGACTCCCATACCTTTGGCGCGATTACTCCTTCACCAACACCCTTCTCATCCACTCCCAGAAGTGTTTCCATTGACTCTTCCAGCTTTACCCTGCAATTATCCAGCTTGTCTGCATCTCGGATTAACTTTGCATGAAGCAGGGTTCTCTCGTCCGTAATTCCTTCCAGTTTGAAATCACTGTGCTTCTCAATCGCAGTGCAGATCAGACTGTCAAACCTGTCATCCTTCACAAATCTGCGGATCATTTTCTCCGGTCCGAACAGAAGCTGTGCACCATATGCTGCATGCTCCATGGTTCCCGGTTCAAAGCTGTCAAATCGTTTAATCTGTTCAAATCTTCCAATATCATGGAGCAATCCGATTACCTTCGCCAGCTGTACATCTTCCTCATCCAGCCCCATACGGCGGGCAATGTCCTCTGCTGCATCAACCACTCCATAAGTATGTACGATCTTCAGATGAATCTTATCATCCGCTCTGTCATATTCATCCAGATATGCTTCAAAAGCAGCTTTCGCTGCATCAAAGTCTCTTGTTAAGTCTAATAATTTATCCATTATTATTATAATCCCTTCTTTATTCCTGTTCGGACTACTTTATATTTTCTCAACCATTATTTTCTGCTTCCATACACCTTTTCTCACAATCATAAGATATACCTGAAACGATATGGAATCACAGTCATATATAAATGGTTCTTCTCTGTAGATCAGAGTCTGAACATTCTCTGCTTCCAATTCTTCTTTTCTTCGTTCAGCTTTTTCCATCAATTCATGTAGATATTTATTCTGTTTTCTGCCAAAATCTCTGTCCGGATAGACCGATGCTGCTTCCCTGATTTTTTCTCCCAGCAGAGTAACCACCGGTAAATGACTGCTCCTGCAAAGCATTCCGGCTATCTTTTTGGCATTTGATATATCCGGAGTTTTTTCATAACGCCTGAGCATTTTTCCCAGTTTTTCATCTCCTGCTTCCGTTGCCAGTTCCTGCATAACTGCCAGTGCTTCCGCCGTTACCTCCCATGGGTTGTCCACCGGAACAATATACTTCTCCGGTACTGCCGGATAAAAAAGATAGTTTAACGGCGGGAAATCACGCAGCATTGCCAGCTTTCGTTCCTGTTCCGTGCAATATTTTTCTCCCAGATACTCATATTTATCCCGCAATATGGCAATCTGATACTCCATGACTCTCAGGTTTTCGTATCCCTTCACCCAGAAATGTCCCAGCTCTCCATAGTTATACAAATGGGTTTCCAGCAAAATATCTTCAAAAAATACAGTAAACACATTCCGCCCCTGATGAATCACCAGAATATACTCTGCTTCACATAAATCTCTGTCTGCTTTCTCTACAGAGCCCTCAAACTCTCCTTCATAATCCCTGACATAATTTCCCGTCATCCTGGCATTTTTCAGAACCAGAAAACTTTCCACCGCATCATTCATCAGATAAATCAAACGTAATTCTCCACTCTCCGTCTGTCCGGTAAAACCATCCGGAATATCCACAAATTCACACTGTTCCTGCTCCAGAAGCAGATTTAATTTTTCAAAATTGTCTTCCATTATATCTTCCATCCTTAACTCCTGCTGTTTCTGTACAATGTCTTTCGCCGATTCTGTTTAACACACTTGATAAAAGAATCCATTGCATCGTTTCATGGAATTACCGCAATGCAGAAGCAGGATACATTTGCACAATTTTACAGATATGTTTTTATGATATCACTAATCATATTTTCTGCCAAATAGAAAAATTTTTCTATTCAATAAAGAAACTGATTTTACTTCTCTGTAATTGACATCCCAAACATAATATTTTACAATATAACAAAGAACAAAGAAACCAAGCAGTATGTATATTACAGAATAAACAAACATAAAATAGGAAGGAGGCATACACGAATGGCAACAGCAACAATCCCATTGAAAGGCAGCGCATCCATGGAATCAAAAAAAGTCAGTATTTCATCTAAACGCCAGATTACTATCCCGCAGAAATTTTTTACGCTTCTGGGTTTTAATACGGAAGCAGAATGTATCATGCGTGGAAACGAACTGGTTTTACGCCCCGTTAAAGAAAATACCAGTGGTGAATTTGCCGAACAGATTCTTGCCGATCTGATCAGACAGGGATATAGCGGTGAAGAATTACTTGAGAAATTTAAACAGACACAGCGAAAAATCCGTCCGGCAGTTGAAGCAATGCTTGCCGAAGCAGACCGGGTCGCAGAATCTAAATCAGGAGGATACTCCTTAGAGGATGTTTTCGGAACGGAGGATGAAAAATGACACAGGTACAGATCCTTCCACCTGCAGCAAAATTTCTGAAAAAACTTAAGATAAAAAGCTGAAATCTCTGTACAAAGAAGCTATTGAAATGATATGTGAAGATTATTCCATCGGCGAAGAAAAGACAGGTGATCTGGCAGGAATGTACGGTTATGACATTTATTATAATAAAACTAATTATGAACTGGCATATAGGGTGAGACAGCTTGATGATCTGATAATCATCGTTATCATGGCAGGAACCAGAGAAAATTTTTACGAGGAGTTAAAACGTTATATACGCACTATATAACAGTACATATTTGTATCACAAGATAATCCCCCGGAAGTTAATCAGTACTTCCAGGGGATTATTCTATTGACAAAATTTATTCCTGCGCTCCCGTATCAGATGTCAGATATCTTTGCCATGTCTCATTGACATTCTGAATATAGCATTTTACAATAGAACAAAGAAACCAATCAGTATACATGATAAAAAACACTGAACAGAAAGGAGTCATTTCCATGGGACGATTTTGTAAAATTCGGGAAACAGCGCTTTTCAGGTTGCGCTGAATTCAGAAATCTATGTAGATAAAACCGGTTTACTGGCATATACAAATAAGGTTATGGACACCACTGCAAAATTCATATGCAACAGTCGCCCCCGTAGGTTCGGGAAATCCATCACTGCCGATATGCTCACCGCATATTACTGTAAAGGCTGTAGTTCCGAAGAAATGTTCTCATCTCTGGAAATCGGTCAGGCACCTGATTTCACGAAATACCTGAATCGATATGATGTAATCCATCTGGATATCCAATGGTGTATGGAACCAGCCGGCGGTCCGGAGAATGTAGTTTCCTACATCACTGAAAAAACGATTCTGGAATTAAGAAATTATTACCCTGAAATTCTGCCTGACTCCATAAGCTCTCTGCCTGAGGCTCTGTCCTGCATTAACACTGCCACTGGTCAAAAGTTCGTAGTAATTATTGATGAATGGGATGTTTTAATCCGAGATGCCTCTACCGACCTGGTAGTCCAAGAGGAATACATCAACTTTCTCCGCGGTATGTTCAAAGGTTCTGAACCTACCAAATATATTCAACTGGCTTACCTCACCGGGATTCTTCCAATCAAAAAAATCAAAACACAGTCAGCTCTGAACAATTTTGCGGAGTTTACAATGACTGACGCCAGGATCTTTTCCAGATATATTGGCTTTACGGAGGAAGAAGTACGAATGCTCTGCGAAAAATACCACCGGGATTTCTCCAAAACCAAGCACTGGTATGACGGTTATCTGCTGGAGCAATATCAGGTATACAATCCTAAAGCAGTAGTAGAATTAATGATCTGGAATAAATTCCAAAGCTACTGGTCGGATACCGGAACCTACGAAGCAATTGTGCCTCTGATCAATATGGATTTTGACGGACTCAAAACTGCCATTATAGAAATGTTGTCCGGTAATTCCGTAGAAATCGATCCTACGACTTTCCAGAATGATATGGTGAACTTTACCTGCAGAGATGATATTCTTACCTGCCTGATCCATCTGGGATATCTGGGTTATGATCAGGACACTCATTCTGCATTTGTTCCAAACGAAGAAATCCGTCAGGAACTTGCCAAAGCTGTTAAACGAAAGAAATGGAATGAATTTCTGACATTCCAGCAGGAATCCTCAGAGTTGCTGGATGCCACTCTGGACATGGACACAGACACTGTGGCCAGATCCATTGAAAAAATACACAATGAATACGCTTCAGCTATTCAGTACAACAACGAAAACTCCCTCAGCAGCATTCTGTCCATCGGTTATCTCAGCACTATGCGGTATTATTTTAAACCTATACGTGAATTTCCTGCAGGCAGAGGTTTTGCAGATTTTGTCTACCTTCCAAAGCCAGAATATTCCAGAGATTACCCTGCACTTGTTGTTGAGTTAAAATGGAATCAAAATGCCCAAACCGCAATCCGGCAGATAAAAAACAGGCAGTACCCTGAGGCTGTTGCAAATTATACTGACAATATTTTACTTGTTGGAATTTCTTATGATAAGAAGCAAAAAACACATAATTGTGTAATCGAAAAATACTCTGAGAAATAATAAAGGGGCTGATTGTCCTTTACGGAGAACATCTTACCGATTATCTATACGAAAAAAGAAAAGCAGGAATGGGAAGCTCTTGTAAGCTAACCCATTCCCACTCTCTGTCTATTCCTTCGCCATTTGTATTATTACCAGAAGTTTCCTGATACTTCCAATCACTTTATATATGTCCATAATGATTTTCAGACAGTCATTCTTATAATATTTTTCTTCTCCCATGGAAACAATACCGCTTTCACATATATTCTATATTCAGCGCTTGAAAGTACCAGGAATAATAATTTTTTTCACGTACAAAATCTTTAAAATCGCTTCTTTGTTTCCATATCCTGATTGTATCACACAGACTCCCGAAATCGCATGCATTCACACAAACAACTATATTTCACTACATATTTAACCAATTTTTTCCAATCTTCCTCACAGACAAATTGCATCCCGTTATTTTTATAGTATGATTATTGGAAATACAGTTCATTTTATCCATCTGGCATATCCGACAGATATTGTCACTGACATAAGAAACTACAACCACTTTAATCCAAAGGAGCTTAATCCAATTTTGAAACTTGCAATCTGCGAAGACAACCCTTCACATTATGAAATAATACATACTATTCTGCAAAAGTATCCTCCGGGAGCTTTTGAAATAACGCATTTCACATCCGGTGATGAATTTCTCCTGGCTGCTGCTGAAAATGGATGCCCTTATTCCATTGTACTGACAGATATTGATCTTGGTTCTGACACTGTAAATGGCATCTCACTTGCAGAAAAGATCAACCATATCAGCCCGGACACTCAGATTATTTTTATCAGCCAGTATCTGCAATATGCTACCGCAGTATATGAGACAGAACATACCTACTTTATCCATAAACAACAGATGGAAAAGTATCTCCCTCTGGCTCTGAGAGCAGCGTGCCAGAAGCTTGAGAAACTGCATACACGGTATCTGTATTTCTCCGGAAATTCACGCAATTATCAGGTGCTCTGCTCCGATATTCTTTATCTGGAACGGAATCTGAGGCAGACCACCATCTATACCAGAACAGGTACATATACAACAAAAGAAAGACTGACAGCTCTTACAGAAAGAATGAAACCTGATTTCTGTCTCTGTCATAACAGCTTTGCCGTTAATCTTCATGCTGTACGTACTTACAGTCATAAAGGCATTATACTTTCTGATAATACAGAGATTCCTGTCAGCAGATCTTATTACCAGCAGTTTAAGGATGCTTTTGCTTTCATGATGCTTGCCAGTCACAGGGAGGTGCAGTAAATGGGCAGTCATATGATCAATCTATTTTTGTGTATTCTATCCAGCCTTTATCTGTGTTTTGGACTGCTTTACTTTTGCTGCAGGATCCTGCCAAGCAAACACAAGATCTCACTCCCGCTGTTTTTGTGTCTGTCAGTATTTATGGCACTGTTATTTTGGATCAAACGTGAATCACAGCATAATGGAATTACAATCGTATTTCAGCTTACAACATTTCTTGTAACACTTTTTTTATTCCAGGCATCTTTTATGAAAAAATTAGCCGTTTATTTTATTTTCCAGCTGCTGATAATCTGTCCGGAAATTTTATGTACCAGTGTTTTCATAGCACTTCATAATCTTTTTATACCAACCCATATCTATACTCCGCACAATCTGATATCCAGCTGTTCACCTGTAGAATATTTCGTCATTGAACTCTCCAACATCCTGCTTGGCCTGTTTCTTCTCTGGAAAATATCAGAAATCCTGCGACAGTGTATAGATTATTTGAAAATACTCACCTTTTTACAACTGTTACTGCCACTGGTCGCTCCGGTTTTTCTCAATGTTATAATTTCCCTTCAGAAAAAGCCCGTATCAGTTCTGGCTCTGAGCATCATTTACTGGATCATATGCATCGGCAGTTATCTGCTGTTTCTGCGTGCAGTCCGTTCTTTAGCCCAGCAGCACAGGGAATATTTTACAGAAAAAAATGGAAATTGAGTTGATGAAAAAGCAGATGAATGATTCCATTCAGTTAAGTAATGAATATGCCAGTCTCCGAAAATGGAATCACGATATTGAGAATCACATCATGTCTGTCATGTATCTGATGGATATGAAAAAATATGAGGAAGCAGAAACATATACCGCTTCTGTTCTGTCCCGGCTTAATTGCAGACCACAAGAAAAACAACCAGAGGAGGATTGCAGTCATGAAAAAGAACATTAAATTGATTCCTTTATTTCTCTTCCTCTTTGTATTCCAGTTGTTATATTTTCTGTCTACGATTTATACAGAAAAAATTGATCATATATTTCTGATCCTGGCAGTGTTTATGATTCTTATCTGTATTCTTTTATACTGCATTCTTTCTGATGTGTTAAAGAAATCCAATACTGAAATGGAACTGGCTTTTCTTCAAAAGCAGAAACAATTAAAACAGGAACAGGATTACAGTCTTCAGATCCGCAGACAGGATACTCAGGATTTTCAGGTCAAAACTGTACAGGGACTTCAGGACTTTCAGTCACTCCTGGAACAGGGAAAATATGAACAGGCTGATGCTGCCATCAGAAATCTGAATCAGACATTTCAGAAGGAGCGTTTTCATCCTTACTGTCAGAATAACCTGTTGCAGGCAATCCTGGAAGGAAAACGGCTCCGCGCCAAACAGGAACATATCCAGATATCCTACGAAATCCTTTTACCGGAAAAGATTTCCATTGATACAACTGACCTGAGCAGTATATTTTTTAATCTTCTGGACAATGCTATCGAAGCTTGTAACGCTTCCGGCAATCCTGATTCTGAAATCCGGCTGTCTGCAAACATTTCCAACGGATTTCTGACTGTGTATATGCACAATACCAAAAACCCGATGCAGACTTTTACACATAAGACTACGAAATCAGAACCGGGTTCTCATGGATATGGGCTTTCTATTATTGAAGATATCTGCCAAAGGTATAATGGCTCCTATCAGTGGATCGACCATAACGATACTTTTGATTCCATTGTCTTACTACAGATAAAAAATCTCTGAAAAAAGGAGGCTCTTTCCATGCCAGTTACCCCCACGATTGAAGTAGATGATACCCTGAAAGAACGAAGTTCTCACGGCTCTTTTGAGCTTCCCATAGAAACCTATACAGACAACTGTCAGATCTTCCATTCTCTCTATAACCACTGGCATGATGAGATGGAACTGATCTATATTGAATCCGGCAGTGGTCTGGTACGTCTGAATAAAGAGATTCTCCGCGTCAAGTCCGTGATCTGATCATCGTAAACCGTGGAGTTCTTCATGGCATAAAAACAGATCTGAAGAATATCCTTTATTTCAGAAGCATTGTATTCGACCTGAGCTTCCTGTCCGGTCCGGTGGGAGATTTATGTCAGGAACGTGTCATTTCCCTGCTGATGGAAAATCAGGCGGAATTTACGCATATTATTTCTCCATCAGACAGCAACTATGAAAATATCTGCCAGCTTTTTGATACAATCCACGCCTGCCATAAGGAAAAAAGCCTTATTATTTTGTAAAATTAAAAGCTCTGTTTTTCAGTTTCTTCTATGAAATGCTCATGGGAAATTACATCATTCCTGCGGATAAAGAACAAAATAAGAGTCTTGCTTCTATTAAAAAGATCCTGGACTATATTAACCTGAACTACGCCCAGCCCCTCAATGCCGCAGACCTTACTGCCATGTCAAATTACAGCGAATACTACTTTATGAAACTGTTCAAGCAATATACCGGCAAGACCCTGATTGCCTACATCAATGACCTGCGCATCGAGAAAGCCAAGCCTATGCTTCTGCACTCCGACTCCTCTGTCACAGAGATTGCACTGGAAGTAGGTTTCAACAACACCAGCTATTTCATCAAGAAGTTCCAGCAGGCAACCGGAATGTCTCCTCACAAATTTCGCAGAAACCTGTCATAAAATCGCAATTTTGTTGTATTTTTTTGAATAGACTGCTGATATAGTTATAGATGTCAGCAAGAGAACTTCTCTTACTGATATAACCAAAAACAATACACTATTCAAACCTAAAAAAATAAGCAATCTAACTCATAAAAAACACATATTTATTTCAGAAAGGGAGATTACGATGGAAAATTTAGAAAAGCTCATCTATGACCTGTATAAGAAAAATGCACGTCAGTGCACAAATGAAGAAATTTACAACGCATTATTAATCTATACAAAAAATCAGCTCTTTGAAAAAGGCTATCAGGATGGAAAGAAGAAAATCTATTATATTTCCGCAGAATTCCTGATCGGTAAATTATTATCCAACAACCTGATCAATCTGGGAATCTATGATGATGTTGCTGCATTCTTAAAAGAGAATGGAAAAGCCATCGCTGACATCGAAGAAGTTGAACCGGAACCATCTCTTGGAAACGGTGGTCTTGGACGTCTGGCAGCATGCTTCCTGGATTCCATCGCAACTCTCGGTCTTCCGGGCGAAGGTATTGGTCTGAATTATCATCTGGGTCTTTTCAAACAGCTCTTTGAGAACAGACTTCAGAAGGAAACTCCGAACCCATGGATTGAAGAACACAGCTGGCTCACACCTGCAGGTGTTTCCTATACTGTACCGTTCCGCGGATTCTCACTGAAATCTTCCCTGTACGATATCGATGTTGCAGGCTACAATAACAAATCCATTCATCTGCACTTATTCGACATTGATCTGGCAGATGAATCCATGGTTCACGATGGAATTTCCTTTAACAAAAAGGACATCCTTCACAACCTGACACTGTTCCTGTATCCGGATGACAGCGATGATGACGGACGTAAGCTCCGTATCTTCCAGCAGTATTTCATGGTATCCAATGCCGCTCAGTTCATCCTGGACGAAGCAACAAAGAAAGGCTGCAACCTTCATGACCTTGCAGACTACGCAGTGATCCAGATCAACGATACTCACCCAAGTATGGTCATTCCGGAACTGATCCGTCTCCTGACAGAGCGCGGAATCGACTTCGATGAGGCTGCTGAAATCGTATCTAACGTATGTGCTTACACAAACCATACCATCCTCGCAGAAGCTCTGGAAAAATGGCCGATGGACTACCTTCTTGATGTAGTTCCTCACCTTGTACCAATCATCGAAAAGCTGGATGAGAAGATCAAAGCAAAATATCCACAGGAAAATGTAGCCATCATTGACAAAAATAATCTGGTTCACATGGCACATATGGATATCCACTATGGATTCTCCATCAACGGTGTTGCTGCCCTGCATACAGAAATCCTGAAAACAAGCGAGCTGAAAGCGTTCTATGATATTTATCCGGAGAAATTCAATAACAAGACTAACGGTATCACATTCCGCCGCTGGTTAATGCACTGCAATCATCCGCTGACAGACTATATTACCTCCCTGATCGGTGATGAGTTTAAGACAAATGCAACTGCACTGGAAAATCTCCTGAAATATAAGGATGATGACGCAGTTCTGAATAAGCTCCTTGAGATCAAAACAGAAGCTAAGAAAACCTGTAAAGAATTTATCCTGTCCAACACAGGTGTTGAAATTGATGAGAACAGCATCTATGATATCCAGATCAAACGTCTCCATGAGTACAAACGCCAGCAGTTAAACGCTCTGTACATCATCAGCAAATATCTGGAAATCAAGGGTGGAAAGAAACCATCTCAGCCTGTAACCTTTATCTTCGGTGCAAAAGCAGCTCCTGCTTATGTAATCGCAAAGGATATCATTCATCTTCTGCTTACACTTCAGGATCTTATCAAAGATGATCCGGAAGTTGCACCATACATGAAGCTTGTTATGGTTCAGAACTACAATGTATCTGCAGCTGAGAAATTATTCCCTGCATGCGATATTTCCGAGCAGATTTCCCTTGCTTCTAAAGAAGCAAGTGGTACAGGTAACATGAAGTTCATGCTGAACGGTGCTGTTACTCTGGGAACTATGGATGGCGCTAATGTTGAGATCAGTGAACTGGTCGGTGAAGATAATATCTATATCTTCGGTGAATCCAGTGAGAAAGTTATCGAGCATTACGAGAAAGCAGACTACTGCTCCAGAGATATCTATGAAAATGACAAACGCATCAAAGAATGTGTTGACTTCATTGTAAGTGAAAAGATGCTGGCACTTGGCCATAAGAAAATCTTGAAAGACTGCATCACGAACTGGTAAGCAAAGACTGGTTCATGACTCTGCTTGACTTCAACGATTATGTTGAGAAAAAAGATCAGGCACTGGCTGATTATGCCGACAGAAAAACATGGGCAAAGAAGATGCTGGTTAACATTGCAAAAGCCGGATTCTTCTCTTCTGACAGAACTATCGAACAGTACAATAACGATATCTGGCACCTGACACCGGCAAAATAATCCAATAAAATTTGTGATCATATAAATTCTGTAAAAAACAAACAGCAGGCATTGTATATTCGATGGAATATACAGATGTCTGCTGTTTTATGTTTATCAGATCATAAAATCATAAAAATCTCCCACTGTATTAATTCAAATCAGACTATAACTACGGCAACCGAATCCGAGCAAAATATACCGCTTTATATATCCTTGTAATAAGCAGGAGAGATAACATCCGCCTCCTTACAGGAACATCCGTTCTCGTAACTGTCGCAGCAGTCACAGTTTGAACAGTACATATGAGTATCTGGGATATAAAACAAGCCTCCATAGAGCGGTGAAGTACGGAGTTCTTTTGACTCTTTCTTGCTGTTGGCAAAATGGATTCCATTAGAGATCAGCATATTTTCAGGTTCATACTGAGAGAAATCAAAATAATGTCCCTGTGTTCCATGATGGGGCACCTTGATACACCAGTAATGTTCGTATAATGGCAATTTTCCATCATAGTTCTCTGCGATCATTTTCAGATGCTCAGGCTGTGCATCCCCGGTAAACAAAAGATTTAATTCTCCGTCTCTGGCATTCTGGAACACAATACTGATCTTATGCTTAAACTGCCTCAGATTTATCTGATTCTCATTCAGCCATGCCAGCAGTTTCTTAAAATCAGGAAGTGCTTTGATTCTGCGAAATTCACGCTCATACACATATGCCCGGATAATTTTCTGACGGACCTCCGGCTGTTCTGTCAGTTCAGATGCCGTTGAATCTGTTTCTCTTTCCATAGTTTCCGCCGGTTTATTGCCTTCAGCAGTCATAGACCATACGATCAGTCTCAGTTTCTCTGCAAATTCAAGCAGGACATCCATTACTTCTTTAAATTTCCCGTCTTCACAGATTCTGTTATAGACTTCGTCCGTCTCCTTCCGGATCACATCTGTATCCGGCCAGAGTGCCTGATATTTGTTTTCAAAAAGTTTTCCCCGGCTTAACAGTTCCACGTTCTGTTTGTTCTCCAGAAGTGCATCCACCAGTGCAAACAGGCTGACCTGACGGCTTGGCAATCCGGATTCTTTTAACAAATCTGCCAGAAGCAACAGCACCAGTGTTCTGCTCATTTCTTTTTTGAAAAACATCGGGAAGATAAATTTTCCCAAAGTCAACAGAAATATCTTTTTTCTTCATCATATAAAGAAGCCCTGACAGATGATCCATATGAAAATGTGTCAGAAGCAGATTTTTACTCTTGATCGTAGACAGATCTGAGATGATCACATCAAATATTTCTCTTCTGGGGCGCCCCTCTATCCTGCTGTTATTTGTTCCGAAATCTACCAGCAGACTCTTCTTTCTGTCCCGGAGACAGAAGCAGTCTCCGAAACCTACATTATACATTCGTACCTTCATTCTTTTCCCTCTTGTTTACAATGGTTGGTTTTATTTTAATATAGGGAAATTGGAAATGCAAGAGGGTGTTGTTTGTGTTATTATAGTGTCGTATGATTACTGGTTACTGTTCACATATCACTATTCCGCGAGGTGTTTTGGCATAAATATGCCAAAATCCCGAGACATACAAGCCAAAATCCCATTGCCGCAGGCAATCTGGAATGAATTTTGGCTGCGTTACTGAGAACAGAGTAAACAGTAACTCATCTGAAATAAAAGAGCGTGTTTGAAAAATGTTTTTCGCAAGATGTGTGTCATGATTTGTGAGAATGATTTTTCAAATACACCTGAGGAAAAACAAATATAAAATATCAGCAGAATGGAGATAGAACATTTATGACAAAACAGGAACTGGCTCTCGAGGTCATTGAACGGTTAAAAAGGGAATATCCGGATGCGGACTGCACTCTGGATTATGATAATGCATGGAAATTACTGGTAAGTGTGCGTCTGGCTGCACAATGTACAGATGCAAGAGTAAATGTAGTTGTACAGGATCTGTATGCAAAGTTCCCTACTGTAGAAGCTCTTGCAAATGCAGATGTTGCAGATATCGAATCAATCGTACGTCCCTGTGGTCTGGGTAAGAGTAAAGCAAGAGATATCAGTGCCTGCATGAAAATCCTCCACGAACAGTATCATGACAATGTTCCCGGGGATTTTGATGCTCTGCTGAAGCTTCCCGGAGTCGGAAGAAAGAGTGCCAATCTGATCATGGGAGATGTATTCGGCAAACCGGCGATCGTGACAGATACCCATTGCATCCGTCTCTCCAACCGCATCGGTCTGGTCGATAATATGAAAGAACCTAAGAAAGTAGAAATGGCTTTATGGAAGATCATTCCGCCGGAAGAAGGCAATGATCTCTGTCACCGCCTGGTCAATCATGGCCGCGATGTCTGTACAGCACGCACTAAACCTTACTGTGACAGGTGCTGTCTGAATGATATCTGTGAAAAAAATGGTGTAGACAGCCAGGAATAATTATTTTATACACATATAACCAAAATAATCCATACCATTATACACATTATCCCAAAGAAAATCCCCATCTCTGTGTTTCTTTAACCAGAGCGTGTCTGAAAAAGGCTTTCTGCAAGATGTGCGTCACAATTTGTGGGATATTTTGCCCGGATGAGGGCGCCGTAGTGGGCTACGGCAACTGAATTCGGGTGAAATATCCCGCAAAGTGGGGCG
>ENA-OQOA01000181-OQOA01000181.1-human-gut-metagenome-genome-assembly--contig:-NODE-181-length-33446-cov-3.332603_pt1 | contig 33446 bp, 32 predicted proteins | sample MGYA00242633_ERZ504888 | MGnify/ENA primary metagenome ERZ504888 (study PRJEB26092, sample SAMD00036372) | human gut metagenome | host: Homo sapiens | study: EMG produced TPA metagenomics assembly of...
AGGAGCCATGATGAACACTACTCATATCAAGCCCTCGGCTGTGGGAGATACGGTTTCGGCTACTGCCGTATTAAAAGAGGTAGAAGGCAGAAAACTTACTTTTGAAGTGCGGGCACAAGATAGCAAGGGTGTGATTGGGGAAGGTACACATGTACGTTATATTGTGGACAAGGAGAAGTTTATGAGTAAATTGTCTTAATAATTATTTGAAATTATACCACAACTGAGATCTTCTGTCCTTTTGTGATTCTGAATATTGTTTATTTCGATAACGGGAGGATCAGAAAGAGGAATGAAGAATGTGCTTTAATAAAAAAAATCTTTAAGGAGAGCAAAACTAATGACAATCTGGAAAACAGTGTTATTAGAGTTCTGTCCTCCTTTTTCTTATTCTTGCAGTGCTAGGATATATTCGTATAATTTCTTATAAAACGGGTGTTTTGTCAGCGTAGAGGCATCTCCTAATATAATAAGTTTCATACGTGCACGTGTAATAGCGACATTCATTCTTCGCAAATCATTCAAAAAACCGATTTGTCCGTCTTCATTGGCACGTACCAGACTGATTAAGATCACATCCCGTTCCTGTCCTTGGAAACCGTCTACCGTATTGATGGTGATGAGGTGTCGGTAAGGCTTGAAAAATGCATCCCGTTTTATCAGTTGGCGGAGATATTGTACTTGTGCTTTATAAGGAGAAATCAGTCCTACATCAATCCGTTCTTCCAAAAAACGTTCTTTTCCTATTTTATTAATGTAATGGGTCAGTTGGGAAATGGAAAGTGCCGCCTCGGCTTTATTGATACGGCCGAAACTTTCACCTACAAATTCTTCATTGTAGTTCATTCCTTCCGTATTCACCCATTCTATAGGAGTGTCGTAATCCAGAATCCCACGGTATTTTACTTCGGGAGCGGATTTCAATTCCCCTTGATAGAACCATTCCGAAGAGAAATGCATGATCTCATCATTCATTCTGTATTGAACCTTCAGCAGGGAAACAGTTTCCGGTTTGTTCTGCACAATTTCCTGCATCAAAGTCTGATCCAATCCGCCTCGTGCAGCTTCCACACATTTTATGGTAGGAGGGAGCTGGCAATGGTCTCCTGCCAGGACTATCCGGTCTGCTTTGCGGATGGCGATCCAGCAAGCGGGTTCCAATGCTTGTGCGGCTTCATCTATAAATAAAGTTCCGAATCTACGCCCTGTCAGAACCCGGTTGGCAGAGCTTACCAATGTGCAAGCTATGACACGGGCTTCACTGAACAAGGCTTCGTTGATGCGGATCTCCAGCTCGGTGGCCCGGTCTTTCAATGAATTAATTTTCAGACGTATATTTTCCCGTTCCGCTCCCTTGCGCGAACGGCTGTAGAGTTCGCGTATGGCCTTTCGGATGCTCCAAAGCTGCGGATAATCCGGATGACTTTCGAAGCGTCGTTCGTAGGTAAAGGATAACATCTTATCATTGACACGGGTAGGATTACCAATACGGAGAACGGGAACGCCCCGGTCTACCAGTTTCTCACTAATCCAGTCTACAGCCATATTGCTTTGAGCGCATACCATCACTTGGTTTTCCCGGTGTAGCGTTTCATAAATGGCTTCTACCAGCGTGGTGGTCTTTCCAGTTCCGGGAGGGCCGTGGACAATGGCCACATCTTTTGCATGCATTACTTTGTTCACAGCCTCTTCTTGTGAATTATTCAGCCACGGGAAACGAGTGAAACCAAAACTGAACGTTTGTGCTTTTAATGTGCCGTGGAAAATATCCCGTAGTTCTGCCAGACGATTGTCTTTTGCTTTAATAACTTGGCTTAAGGCTTCAAACATCAGTCGGTAACTGGTTTCATCAAAATAAAGTTGAACCCCCAACTGACGCTCGGTTGCCTGTATGCTGAGTAAAGCGTCTGCCGATGGCAAAACGATGACCATGCGGTCCTCATCCACATAATTCACAGTGGCTGTGAAATTGAAATAATGGATGTTTCCCGGGGCGTCTTGAGTGAAAAAACAACAGGACGTCCGAATTCGAATACATGTTCTATTTCTTTGTCCTCCTGTCTTTCCATCTCTATAACCAGTTGGTTTAAAGAGTTGTAATAGCTTCTTCCTGTGCTGACAGGATACCAGCACATGCCACGTTTCACTTTGCGGTCGATGCCCATCGCTTCGGTTGTTGCTTGAAAGTTTCTTTTTCGTAATTATATTCCATGTGAAGCAACAACTCTTTGCGTTGTAATTTGTTAATAATAGTAGAGAGGGATTTATGCTGGTTCATATTTATTCTTTTTTCTATAAGAATTGCAAAGATAATAATTATCCCTCTAAAAGCACTTTATGTTTTATTTTGTTAAACGTATTATAGATTACGCAAGAATTCAATTCTTTTTTCTATCTTGCCAAAAATAAAAAGAATCTAAAACTGTAATAATTATAAATTGTGATGGATATGGTATATGACTTGGACATGTTAAAAGCCTTTTATGCTTCTTTTGAAAAGAAGATAGGGCGGGTAAGAGCAGTGTTGCAGCGTCCGTTGACGTTGGCAGAAAAGATTCTGTACACGCATCTGTATGATGATGCACTGTTGAAGAAATACAAACGTGGTGAGGATTATGTGAATTTCCGACCCGACCGTGTGGCTATGCAGGATGCGACGGCACAGATGGCGCTGCTGCAATTTATCAATGCCGGTAAGGAGACTGTGGCTGTCCCTTCTACCGTGCATTGTGACCACTTGATCCAAGCATATAAAGGTGCCGGTCCGGATATTGCGACAGCAACAGAAAGTAACCGCGAGGTATATGACTTTCTGAGGGATGTGTCTTCGCGCTTTGGCATTGGATTCTGGAAGCCGGGTGCGGGTATCATTCATCAGGTAGTGCTGGAGAATTATGCTTTTCCCCGGAGGTATGATGGTGGGTACTGATTCCCATACTCCGAATGCCGGAGGTTTGGGAATGGTGGCAATCGGAGTCGGCGGTGCTGATGCGGTGGATGTCATGACCGGTATGGAGTGGGAGCTGAAAATGCCGAAACTGATCGGAGTACATTTGAAAGGTGCGTTGAACGGATGGGCTTCTCCGAAAGATGTCATTTTAAAACTGGCTGGAATTCTGACTGTGAAAGGGGGGACGAATGCCATTATCGAATATTTTGGAGAAGGTACGGCTTCACTCTCGGCTACCGGCAAAGCGACTATTTGTAATATGGGCGCAGAGGTGGGGGCTACGACTTCTCTTTTCCCGTATGACGAACGGATGAAGGTGTATCTGGAGGCGACCGGACGTAAGGAGGTAGCTGCAATGGCCGATGCAGTGTCTGCCGATTTGCAGGCTGATGCAGAAGTGGTTGCTGATCCGTCAGCTTATTATGACCGGGTGATTGAAATTGATTTGTCCGAACTTGAACCTTATATTAATGGTCCGTTCACACCAGATGCCGCTACTCCTATTTCAGAGTTTGCCGAGAAAGTGCTGGCCCATGGTTATCCGCGCAAAATGGAAGTGGGCTTGATTGGTTCATGTACCAATTCATCTTACCAGGATTTAAGCCGTGCGGCATCTATTGCCCGACAGGTAGATGAAAAACAGTTGAGTGTGGCGGCTCCGTTGATTGTTAATCCGGGATCGGAACAGATTCGCGCTACAGCCGAACGTGACGGCATGATAGATGCTTTTCTGAAAATAGGAGCTACTATAATGGCCAATGCTTGCGGCCCTTGTATCGGACAATGGAAGCGGCACACAGATGATCCGGCCCGCAAGAACTCGATTGTGACCTCTTTCAACCGTAATTTTGCCAAACGTGCGGACGGTAATCCGAATACACATGCGTTTGTTGCTTCTCCCGAAGTGGTGCTGGCCCTGACCATTGCAGGTGATTTGTGTTTCAATCCGTTGAAGGATGCTTTGATCAATCAGGAGGGTGAGAAGGTGAAACTGAGAGTTCCGGAAGGGGATGAATTGCCGTCGACCGGTTTTACTCAGGGAAATCCCGGTTATTTGGCTCCTGCCGGTGCACAGGTGGAAATTAAGGTGAATCCCGAATCACAACGTTTGCAATTATTGGCTCCGTTCCCGGCATGGGATGGAAAGGATTTTACGGATATGCCTTTGCTGATTAAGGCTCAAGGTAAATGTACCACAGATCATATTTCAATGGCAGGTCCGTGGTTGCGTTTCCGTGGTCATCTGGAAAATATTTCGGATAATATGCTGATGGGGGCGGTGAACGCTTTCAATGGTGAAACGAACAAGGTGTGGAACCGTTTGACAAATACGTATGAGGGTGTGTCGGGTACGGCCAAGCAATATAAGGCCAAAGGCATTAACTCTATTGTCGTTGCGGAGGAAAATTATGGCGAAGGTTCCAGTCGTGAACATGCCGCTATGGAGCCTCGTTTCCTGAATGTAAAGGTTATTCTAGCGAAGAGTTTTGCCCGCATCCATGAAACGAATCTGAAGAAGCAGGGAATGTTGGCAGTGACCTTTATAGACAAAGCGGACTACGATAAGATTCAAGAACATGATTTGATTACCGTCAGCGGATTGGCGGATTTTGCTCCCGGAAGGAATCTGACTGTGACTTTACACCATGAAGATGGCACTCAGGATAGTTTTGAAGTACAGCATACTTATAACGAACAGCAGATAGGTTGGTTCCGTGCCGGCTCTGCTCTAAATGCAAGATAAAAGATGAAAAAGACAGTACCTTATATTACAGGTGACGGGGTGGGAGTGGAAATCACTCCCGCTATGCAAGCCATAGTCAATGCAGCCGTGAAGAAGGCGTATGGCAATGAACATGAAATAGAATGGATGGAAGTTTTGGCAGGAGAGCGTGCTTTTAATGAAACAGGCTCCTGGTTACCGGATGAGACAATGAAAGCGTTTCAAGAATATGGCGTAGGGATTAAGGGGCCGTTGACCACTCCGGTGGGAGGTGGCATCCGCTCTTTGAATGTGGCTTTGCGCCAGACGTTGGATTTGTATGTATGCTTGCGTCCCGTACGCTGGTTCCGTGGAGTGGTATCTCCGGTGAAGGAGCCGCAAAAAGTGGACATGCATATTTTCCGTGAAAATACGGAGGATATTTATGCAGGTATAGAATGGGAAGCCGGAACACCGGAAGCTGAGAAGTTCTATCGTTTTTTGCATGATGAAATGGGAGTGGCTAAAGTGCGCTTTCCTGAAAGTTCTTCGTTTGGCGTGAAACCGGTATCCAAAGAAGGAACGGAACGTCTGGTACGTGCGGCATGTAAATATGCTTTGGAGCATGGCTTGCCGTCAGTGACGTTGGTGCATAAAGGAAATATCATGAAGTTTACTGAAGGCGGCTTCAAGAAATGGGGATATGAACTGGCGGAACGTGAATTCGGAGATGCCATTGCGTCAGGCAAGTTGGTGATAAAAGACTGCATAGCCGATGCATTCTTGCAGAATACGTTATTGATTCCCGAAGAATATTCGGTGGTGGCTACCTTGAATTTGAACGGAGATTACATCTCGGATCAGTTGGCTGCCATGGTAGGCGGCATCGGAATTGCTCCCGGAGCGAACATCAATTACAATACCGGTCATGCCATTTTTGAAGCAACTCACGGTACGGCTCCCAATATTGCCGGAAAGGATGTGGTGAATCCTTGTTCATTAATCCTCTCGGCTGTCATGATGTTGGAACATTTTGGCTGGAATAAGGCGGCGGAGCTGATAGTGAATGCTTTGGAATCCAGTTTTGGCGAGGGACGTGCCACACATGACCTTGCCCGTTTTATGCCCGGAGGTGTCTCGCTTGGCACGTCGGCATTTACAAAAGAAATAATAGAAAGAATAAACTCCTAAAAAACTCACGGATATGAAGAAAGAATATATCATTTACAAACTCTCCGAGGAAATGAAGAATGCGACCCGGATTGAGAACGAATTGTTCAAGAAGTTTGATGTAAAGCGCGGATTGCGTAACGAAGATGGCACCGGTGTTTTGGTAGGGTTGACCAAGATAGGCAATGTAGTAGGGTATGAACGTATTCCCGGCGGAGGTTTGAAGCCGATCCCCGGCAAACTTTTCTATCGTGGGTATGATTTGGAAGATTTGGCACATAGCATCATTAAGGAGAAACGTTTTGGTTTTGAGGAAGTGGCTTATCTGTTGTTGTCCGGTCATTTGCCTGACAAGGAGGAGTTGGCATCTTTCAGTGAGTTGATTAATGATAATACCCCGTTGGAACAGAAACCAAAATGAATATCATCGAGTTGGAGGGAAATAACATTATGAACATTCTGGCCCGTAGCGTGCTTGAAATGTACCGTTTTGACCCGCAGGCGGATGATACCTCGCGCGATAACCTGATGCGTCAGAGTATTGACTTGATATCCAAGTTCCCGACCATTATTGCATACGCTTATAACATGTTGCGCCATGCCACGTATGGTCGTTCGTTGCATATCCGTCATCCGCGTGAAAAACTGTCTATCGCAGAAAACTTCCTGTATATGTTGAAAAAGGATTATACGGAGCTTGATGCGCGCACGCTTGATTTGCTGTTGGTACTTCAGGCTGAACACGGAGGTGGTAATAACTCTACTTTTACCGTCCGTGTAGTTTCGTCCAGCCGTACGGATACTTATTCGGCCATCGCCGCAGGTATCGGCTCGTTGAAAGGTCCGCTTCATGGAGGGGCAAATATCCAGGTGGCGGATATGTTCCATCATTTGCAGGAAAATATCAAGGATTGGACGAATGTGGACGAAATTGATACTTACTTTACCCGTATGTTGAATAAGGAAGCGTATGATAAGTCCGGTCTGATTTATGGTATTGGCCATGCGGTCTATACGATATCCGATCCTCGTGCTATTTTGTTGAAAGAATTGGCTCGTGACTTGGCAAAAGAAAAAGGCAAGGAAGAAGAATTTGCCTTCCTGGAATTGTTGGAGGAACGTGCCATTGCTATGTTCGGAAAGATTAAGAATAACGGCAAGACGGTGTCCAGCAATATCGATTTCTATTCAGGTTTCGTATATGAAATGATTGGTCTGCCACAGGAAATATTTACACCTTTGTTTGCGATGGCTCGTATCGTGGGGTGGTGCGCACACCGCAATGAGGAGCTGAATTTTGAAGGAAAACGCATTATTCGTCCGGCATACAAGAATGTGTTGGAAGAACTGGAATATGTGCCTTTGAAACAGAGATAACGGTTTAGAGGCACCTCGGTTGGCGATAAGCTTTGGTATTATTGTTTTAGCTTGGAGGCAATAAGGTCTGTATTGTTGTAAAGAAAAGTAAGATATCTTCGTGGGCAAAGTAAGATATGTTCCCGGGCAAAGTAACACTACTTACCTGCCCTACGAAGATATCTTACTTTTTTCAGTGAGGTATGGCCGTTCATAATACTCTGTATAGAATACCTTGAAAAATCCTTCAAATCCTTCATTCTTCCCGCAAACGCCCTGTCCGTCGGCATTCCGGCTGAAGGATTGGACTCGGGAATCCTTCAGCCGGGGATTGGAATCCTTCAGCCGGACCGGTGTTCCTCCGATTCTTAGGGATTTGATTTTCCTGAAGGATATTTTCCGGCTGAAACATTTCACGATGCATATCCTTCAGCCGGAATGCCGACGGGCAGGGCGTTTGCGGAATGGCTGAAAGATCTGAAAGAAAAGTAAGGCGGTTCGGCATGTAGATGCCGTTATGGAAAAAACAACAGGTCAAATTTTAAAAAGCTCTTGTTCTTTCAATGAAAACGTCTTGTTCTTTTTTTAAAGGCCTTGTTCTTTTCAGAAAAGAACAGGACGTTTGAAAGGTTAGTAACATGTGGGGTGACACGTTACTAATGTGTGGGCTGTAAGATTAGTAATGTTACAGGTGAAAGATTATATATCTTACAAGTGATACATATATGAAGTTCCAGTATATAAAAGATAAAGGGAAGGCAGGTACTACTGGTTTTTGCAATGTAGATACATCTCAGCCGGATTGGTTTATAAGGCAAACCTTTGGGGTGGAAATCAATGGAAAACCTGTACAAAATAGTACAGCCCTCTCTAAATAAAGCCTTCTCTGCGATAAAAATCGTATCCTTTCCTCGCAAAAAATCTCTTAATTGTTGCTTTCCTCTGATTTTCCCTTAAATTTGTTAGTGACTTACTAAATTTAATACAGGGAGGAACGAGTATGGGACAACAGACTTTTGAATTTTTGTTATTAGCAATGTCCGCACTTGCGGTGATTGTATTTGTAGCCCTCTATTATGTACGTGCCGGTTATGGTATGTTCCACACCCCGAAATGGGGACTTTCAGTGAACAATAAATTAGGTTGGGTGCTGATGGAAGCACCTGTATTCCTTGTAATGCTTTATCTGTGGTGGAACAGCAGCGTGCGTTTTGATGCCGCTCCTTTCCTCTTTTTTCTTCTTTTTGAATTACATTATTTCCAGCGTTCTTTTCTATTCCCTTTCCTGATGAAGGGAAAGAGCCGGATGCCCCTTGCCATTATGTTGATGGGAGTGGTCTTTAATGTCCTGAACGGACTGATGCAGGGCGAATGGTTGTTTTATCTGGCTCCGGAAGGACTCTATACAGATGCCTGGCTCAGTACTCCTTCTTTTTGGCTTGGGATCATTTTGTTCTTTATAGGGATGGGCATTAATCTGCATTCCGACAGTGTGATCCGCCATTTACGTAAACCGGGCGATACACGCCATTATTTGCCGCAGAAGGGAATGTACCGATATGTCACTTCGGGCAACTATTTTGGCGAGTTGGTGGAATGGATAGGGTTTGCCGTACTCACTTGTTCGCCTGCTGCATGGGTGTTTGTACTGTGGACGTTTGCTAATTTGGCTCCACGTGCCAATTCCATCCGTAACCGTTACCGGGAAGAGTTTTGGTAAGGATGCGGTAGGAAAAAAGAAAGAATGATTCCTTTATTATTGAATTTGAATAGTATATCATTTCTGTTTCAGGAAATGATGAAAGCGAAACATAACATATGAATGATGAACTCTAAATTATTTACTCCCGCCTCTATCGGGCCGCTGACTTTGCGTAACCGTACGATTCGTTCGGCTGCTTTTGAGAGCATGTGTCCGGGCAATGCGCCGTCCCGGCAATTGAAGGATTATCACTGTTCGGTGGCAGCAGGTGGAGTGGGAATGACTACTATTGCTTATGCAGCTGTTACACAGAGTGGCCTTTCTTTCGACAGGCAATTGTGGATGCGTCCTGAAATTATACCGGGATTAAGGGAAATAACCGATGCGGTTCATAAAGAGGGAGCTGCTGCAAGCATTCAGTTGGGACATTGTGGAAATATGTCGCACAAAAGTATTTGTGGGGTAACACCCGTAGGAGCTTCTTCCGGTTTTAATCTTTATTCGCCTACTTTTGTGCGTGGCTTGCGCAAGGAGGAACTGCCGCAGATGGCAAAGGCATACGGTCAGTCGGTTAATTGGGCACGTGAGGCCGGATTTGACGCGGTGGAGGTACATGCGGGGCATGGCTATCTTATCAGTCAGTTTCTTTCACCTTACACCAATCATCGTAAAGACGAGTTCGGCGGTTCGTTGGAGAATCGTATGCGCTTTATGGATATGGTAATGGAGGAAGTGATGCGTGCCGCAGGTAATGACATGGCCGTTCTGGTAAAAACCAATATGCGTGACGGTTTTAAAGGCGGCATGGAAATAGATGAAGCTGTGCAGGTAGCGAAACGGTTGGTACAAGACGGGGCTCATGCGTTGGTGCTGAGCGGAGGCTTTGTAAGCAAAGCGCCTATGTATGTCATGCGGGGAGCGATGCCTATAAAAAGTATGACACATTATATGAACTGCTGGTGGCTGAAATATGGGGTACGTATGGTAGGTAAATGGATGATTCCGACAGTACCTTTTAAAGAGGCTTATTTCTTGGAAGATGCGTTAAGATTCAGAACAGAAATAAGGAAATTCCGTTAGTATATGTGGGAGGGCTGGTATCTCGTGAAAAGATAGATGAGGTATTGGATGATGGTTTTGAATTTGTACAGATGGGAAGGGCGTTGCTGAATGAACCTGGTTTTGTGAATCGGTTGCGGACTGAAGAAAAGGCTCGTTGCAATTGCGGTCATAGTAATTATTGTATTGCGAGAATGTACACTATTGATATGGCATGTCACAAACATCTGGAAGAGAAATTACCCCTTTGCTTGGAACGTGAAATAGAAAAATTAGAGAACCAATGAGTAAATTAGCCATAATAACCGGTGCCGATGGAGGAATGGGTACTGAAATAACCCGTGCGGTAGCACAGGCCGGCTATCATGTAATAATGTTGTGTTACACTCTTTTTAAAGGAGAGGAGCGTAAGAACCAGTTGATTTTGGAAACTGGCAATAAAGAGATAGAAGTCAGACAAGTTGATCTTTCTTCCATGGCTTCTGTGACTAATATCGCGGACGACTTGTTGGGGCGCGGAAAGCATATCGATTTACTGATGAACAATGCGGGAACAATGAGTTCCGGCGGTTTGATTACAACGGAGGATGGTTTGGAATATACGGTAGCTGTGAATTATGTGGCCCCTTTTTTACTGACTTTGAAATTATTGCCTCTGATGGGTCAAGGAACCCGGATTGTGAACATGGTTTCTTGCACGTATTCCATAGGGAAGATTACTCCTGAATTTTTGATTCGTGGAAAAAGAGGCAGTTTTTGGCGTATCCCTGTTTACAGTAATACAAAATTGGCTTTGTGGCTTTTTACCCGTGAACTTTCTGAAAGGCTGAAAACAGAAGGAATTACTGTCAATGCTGCCGATCCTGGTATTGTTTCTACCAATATCATCCGTATGGATATGTGGTTTGACCCGTTGACTGACATACTGTTCCGTCCTTGTATCCGTACTCCGAAGCAAGGAGCCGCGACAGCTGTCAGTTTGCTTTTGGATGATCGATGGAAAGAAGTTACAGGGCAAATGTTCGCTTCTTGCAAGCCTAAAAAAGTAAAGGATAAGTTTATGAATCATCCACAGGCAAGACAGCTTTGGGCGGATACGAAAGCATATTTGGAGAAACTGAAATTGGAGGAGCCAATTGTCTGAGAATTCCTTTAAATACATAAAAAGCCGTATCATTACTTAAAAGTAGAGTGGATACGGCTTTTATGGTCGGTGAAGAGTGTCTGGTTTCGGATTGCAGTGTAGTTGAGGTTATTCTTTCTTGGCTGCTTGTTCAGCCAGCATCTGTTCACGGCTTTTACTTTGAGTCACAATATAAACTCCCGTGAATACCAGTGCCACAGCTATTCCTTTGGCAATGCCGAAGGTTCCCATTCCTAACAAGATAGAGACACTGGTTCCTACAATAGGCTGCACATAGTTGTACATACTGATGACAGTAGGGCGCAATGTTTTCTGTCCGATCATCATCAGAATATAGGCAAGGAATGTTCCACCTACAATGACGTATGCAACACAAGCCCATGTAGAAGTGGAAATTTCTTGAAAATGTATGGCGGAAACCTCATGATAGGAGAACGGAATAAAGCAGATGGCGGCGTATGTAAACATCCACTTCATCAAAGTGAAGATGTTGTATTTGCTGATCAGTCCTTTGAAAATAGCCAGATAGAATGAGAAACTGATTTGTGCCGCCAGGCAAAGCAAATCTCCGGGAATACTTCCGCCTTTTCCATCTGTTGAGCCTTGGCTGCTTAATATGAGTGTCAAGGCTCCGATTGAACCTAAAAAATACCAATCACTTTTTTCCCTGTAACTGGTTCTTTCAGATAAATGGCAGCGACAATCATGGTAGCGATAGGGGGCTGTGGTTGTTACAATGGAAGCATCGATGGGGGAAGTCAGTGATAGTCCGAAAGTGAAACATCCCTGATTCAGGACGATACCCAATAATCCTGCAAAGACAACATCATCAAGTCGTGCGGCTTTACTTGTCTTTAGGAGCGAAAATAGAAGCTATCCAAAAACAGATAGCACCTCCTGTCATTCGAAATGTAGCGAGGGAAAGACCTGAAATACCGTTTTCTAACGCCGTTTTACCAATTGGGGACATCAATCCCCACATTATGGCAGCGCCTAGCAATGCCAAATGTCCTTTTGTACTTTTGAATAGCCATTCTTTTACCTTAATAACAGTGCAAATGTAGGAGGTTTTTTTTATATTTTCTATCTTTGCTTATAAGTAAATCTATCAAAAATGAAAAAACAAGCTGATTATATAAAACGTATTGAGATAAAGCGGCTTTGGGGCCGTAAAGATATCTCATGGGAACTGCGTCCGGATGTCAATATTCTGAGCGGAGTGAATGGTATCGGCAAGAGCACTATCCTGAACAGATCTGTGAACAGTCTGACGGCTTTGGAAGGCGGAGCGTTGAGTAACGGTTCGACTCCCGGGGTACATTTTGTCTTTTCTCCGGAAGATGCGACCCTGATACACTTTGATGTAATCCGTAGTTTTGACCGTCCGTTGATTCATTCGGAACTTCTCGAAAAGATGGCGGATAAGAATGTTAAGACAGAATTGGATTGGCAACTTTATCAGTTGCAACGGCGTTATTTGGATTATCAGGTAAATATTGGTAACCGCATTATTGAGTGCCTTACTTCCGGTGGCCCTGACGGTCAGCTTCGTGCTGCCGAAATGTCTTACCCCAAGACGAAAATTCCAGGATTTGATGGATGACTTGTTTGGTGAAACCGGTAAAAAAATCATTCGTAAAAGTAATGAGATTTTGTTTGAACAGGATGGAGATATACTTTATCCTTATCAACTGTCTTCCGGTGAGAAGCAGATTTTGGTTATCTTGCTGACGGTTCTGGTACAAGACAACCGTCGGGGAGTCCTGTTTATGGATGAACCTGAAGTATCCTTGCATGTGGAATGGCAGCAACGCCTTATTTCATTGATACGGCAATTGAATCCTAATGTACAGATTGTGTTGACAACTCATTCGCCTGCTGTGATTATGGATGGCTGGCTGGATGCAGTGACCGAGGTGAGTGATATTACAAAATAAACAATTTCTAACGACGATACTATGGGAAAAAGATTGTCCGAGAATCTGTCCTCCTTATATATTGGTGCGGCCAACAAATTGAAACCTAAATGTTCGCGACGCAAGATTATTGCATACGTTGAGAGCTATGATGATATTTCATTCTGGCGTACCTTGTTAGGTGAATACGAAAATGAAACTCGTTATTTCGAAGTGATGCTTCCTTCGAAAAACCACTTTGGCTAAAGGTAAGAAGTCTGTGCTGATGAATGAACTGGGACCTCAGTTGGGACAAAATATGATAGCTTGTGTAGATAGTGATTATGACTATCTGTTACAGGGGGCTACCCATACTTCACGTTATATTATAAATAACAAATATGTTTTTCATACCTATGCATATGCTATAGAAAACTATCAGTGTTATGCTGAAGCATTGCATGAGGTTTGTGTCATGGCAACGTTGAATGACCATCCGTTGGTGGATTTTGTCGCTTTTATGCGTATGTATTCCCAAATAGCTTATCCGTTGTTCATTTGGTCGGTGTGGTTTTATAGAAAACATAATCTTTCCGAATTTTCTTTGCTTGACTTCTGTTCGTATGTGAAATTGGATAGAGTCAGTGTCTATCATCCTGAACGGAGTTTAGAGAGTATGAGCCGCAGGGTGAGGCGTAAATTATTGGAACTGGAACGCCGCCATCCGAAAGCCTTGGAGGAAATAGAGGCGATGAAGGGGGAATTTGCCAAATTGGGAGTGAATGAGGACAATACCTATATGTTTATTCAAGGACATCACATTATGGATAGTGTAGTGATGAGATTGTTAGTACCTGTCTGCAATGTGTTACGCCGTGAACGTGAAACGGAGATTAAAGAACTGGCAGAGCATAATATGCAGTTTCATAATGAACTGACCAGCTATCAGCGCCGGCAGTTGGGAGTAGACATTGTACTCCGCAAACATACCAGCTATAAGTTATCACCTCTTTATAAAAAATTGGAAGCAGATATAGAACGTTTCTTGAAACATATCTGAATCGGTTATTTCTTATGGGAGGCAAGTGCTTTGGCTATGAAATGATCTAGTGAGAATTTACCCGGTCCTGCTATATACAATAATATGAATACTACCAGATAAATAAAGGCTAATTCTTTAACGGCGAAAGGATCAGAACCATGAACAACAAAGAATGCGATACACATGGTGAAGATCATCGGAAGCATTGCCAAGCGATAAAGGAATCCGAAAATGAAAGCCATCGAACAAACCATTTCACCAAAAATAGCCAGTACCAGTGAAAGTTGGCTGCCTATTCCTAAAGGATCGGGAAAACTGCCGGACATGACATCGTAGTTGGCCCATTTCTGTACACCGTGCGACATGAGTAAAATACCAAACAGGATTCGTAAAGCTAATATCAGAAGTGACATAGCAGTGCCATCGGGCTTGGATGGAAATAAGAATTTATAAATGACTGACATAATACGTTTTTATTTTTTGTTTATACTATATTTATATAAACGTAACAAAAGGGTGAAATGTTCAAATCATTCACTGTTTGTTTCTTTTGGAGATGGTTGATTCGCTCATATAATTTTTTATTGTAGAAAAACTCTTGAAACGAATGTCAGGACTTCGTGCAAAAGGAATAAAAAAGAACAATTATAATAAATATTAGTTCTATATGGTATAATGTTTTGTCGTACCTTAGGTAACGATAAAAGCTAACATACGAATATATGAAAACAATTAAATGTATTGGAGTGCTGACATCCGGAGGGGATGCTTCTGGCATGAATGCCGCTATCCGTGCGGTAACCCGGAGTGCAATTTGTAACGGATTTAAAGTGAAGGGTATTTATAGAGGATATGAAGGGCTGATTAATGGAGAAGTGAAGGAACTGACCACCCAGGATGTGAGCAGTGTTATTCAACGTGGAGGAACGATGTTGAAGACAGCCCGTTCTGCTGAATTCCAAACAGTAGAAGGACGCAAGAAAGCATACGATACTATGCAGCGAGAAGGAATTGATGCTTTGGTGATTATAGGTGGAAATGGTTCTATTACAGGAGCCCGGATTTTTGCGGAAGAATATGATGTGCCTTGTATCGGGTTACCTGGTACAATAGATAATGATCTTTATGGTACTGACTTTACCATAGGTTACGATACGGCTTTAAATACGATTGTGGAATGTGTGGATAAAATCCGTGATACGGCAACCTCTCACGACCGTATATTCTTTGTGGAAGTGATGGGACGTGATGCCGGTTTTCTGGCTCAAAACAGTGCCATTGCTTCTGGTGCTGAGGCAGCGATTATTCCTGAAGATCGTACGGATGTGGATCAATTGGAGAAATTTATCGGGCGCGGTTTTCGTAAGACAAAGAATAGCAGTATTGTTATTGTTTCCGAGAGTCCGAAAGACGGAGGTGCCATGCATTATGCAGAGCGTGTCAAGAAAGAATATCCTCAATATGATGTGCGTGTTACCATTTTAGGGCATTTGCAACGTGGAGGTTCGCCTAGTGCTTATGACCGTATTCTTGCCAGCCGTCTGGGGGCGGGAGCTATTGATGCCATATTGGAAGGGCAGCGCAACGTGATGATTGGCATTCATAACGATGAGGTGGTATATGTACCTTTTTCTGAGGCAATTAAAAAAGACAAGCCCCTTGATAAATCGCTTATCAAGGTGCTTGATGAATTATCTATTTAATGAAAATAATCATGAAAGGAGAAGCGGAAGTAATTCTTCTGCTTTTTCTATGATATGTGCCGGATGTAAGGCTTCCAATTCTGTGCGCGGCCGGAATCCCCATGCCACACCTATAGCTGTTACTCCGGCATGATGCGCTGTTTGCATATCTACATTAGAATCACCTACATAAAGTATATCTTCCTGTTTGACTCCTGCTTTTGTCATGATTTCGTTTATGATGGATGGATCGGGTTTTGCGGGGATACCTTCGCGTTGTCCCAGTACTTCCACAAAGTTTATTTCTGGAAAATAGTGTGCTATTAACTTTCGGGTAGCTGCTTGGTATTTATTGGAGGCGACCGCTATCATGATCCCTTGCTGTTGCAGTGTTTTTAATAATTCGGAGATACCGGGATAAGGGCGGCTTAAATCGGCATTGTGCTCATCATAATAAGGGATGAATTGTGAACGTATCTTTAATACATTCTCTTCCGTACGCTCCCCTTCAGGCAGAGCACGCTCAAATAATTTATTGATTCCGTTTCCTACAAAAAAACGGTATGCTTCCATTTCATGTGTAGGATAGCCATAATACTGTAAGGCTTGGTTGGTGGCGGCAGCTAGGTCGGCAATAGTGTTCAGTAATGTGCCGTCCAGGTCGAATATTACAAGTTTCTTCATATTTGTACTTCTTTTATCGGTGCAAAGTTACTATTTTTGTATGCAAACTAATAATAATGCTTATGAACTTTCTAGAATTAGTGAAGGCGCGCTACTCTGCACGCAAATATGCCAATCGTCCTATTGAGGCTGAAAAGTTGGATTATATCATGGAATGTGTACGTTTTGCACCGTCTGCAGTTAATTTTCAACCATGGCGTTTCCGTATTGTTACAGATGAGGCCGTACTGAAAACGTTGTATTCATGTTATAAACGGGAATGGCTTGCTACGGCTCCTTGTATCATTGTGGCTTGTGTGAATCATAATGAGTCTTGGCATCGGCGTGCCGATAATAAGGATCACGCTGATATTGACATTGCTATTGCAGTAGAACATCTTTGTCTGGCTGCTGCCGAACAAGGACTGGGTACTTGTTGGGTTTGTAATTTTGACACTCCGCGATGCAGTGAGGTTTTGGGATTGCCTGAAAATTTGGAACCGGCCGTCTTGATTCCGGTCGGTTATGCGGAGGATGAACCCACAGAAAAGAAGCGGAAAACCATTAAATGAAATCCTTCTTTAAAAAATCACAAAAACACCTTTCGGAGTGCCATCGGGCAGGCAGATTTAATTTCCTTTTACAGTGGACGAAGGTACTATTAATCTCTTGGCCTGATGACTGTTCCGGATTTTAAGCTCATTCTTTTTAGTCTCTTCTTATTTTCTGATAATTTTGCATATTTTGTATTCCATTTATGATAGAAGTAAAGCCGAAATGGCTAAATTTGAGCACTTTTTAGGCTTTGAATAACCTATGAGTGTAGTAAGTACTATTAATAACACTAAAAATTATGGAGAACATAGGAGTTGGATTGATGTTGATGGTGGTCGGTATGGCGACTGTCTTTGTCATTCTCCTCATCGTTATCTATCTAAGCAAGTACCTTATTACTGTTGTCAACAAAGTGGCTCCCGAAGAAGCTCCTAAAAAAGCACCTGCTGTAGCACCTACGGCAGATACTGGTGCTATGGATGCTATTAAGGCGGCAGTTGAGATTTTGACGGCAGGTAAAGGTCAGGTGATAAAGATTGAGAAGTTATAATCCAAAAAAAGAAAAACACATTTATCAAAAATGGAAAGAGAAGTAAAATTTAGTCTGGTCTTTCGCGATATGTGGCAGAGTGCAGGTAAGTACGTGCCTCGTGTAGACCAGTTGGTTAAGGTTGCCCCGGCTATTATTGAAATGGGCTGTTTCGCCCGTGTGGAAACAAATGGTGGTGGTTTTGAACAAGTAAATTTATTGTTTGGTGAAAATCCGAATAGAGCTGTGCGCGAGTGGACGAAACCCTTCCACGAAGCAGGCATCCAGACCCATATGCTGGACCGTGCGTTGAACGGTCTCCGTATGAGTCCCGTTCCGGCAGATGTCCGTAAATTATTCTATAAGGTTAAACATGCGCAGGGAACGGATATTACCCGTACTTTCTGCGGATTGAATGACGTCCGCAACATTATCCCCTCTATCGGCTATGCTCATGAAGCCGGAATGATTTCACAATGTTCGCTCTGTATCACTTTCTCTCCGGTACATACTGTGGAATATTATGTGAATATGGCCAAACTGCTTATAGAAGCCGGAGCCGATGAAATCTGTATCAAAGATATGGCCGGCATCGGACGTCCCGTTTCATTGGGAAAGATTGTTGCCGGAATCAAGAAGATTAAAAATATTCCTATACAGTATCACTCTCATGCGGGCCCGGATTCAATATGGCTTCTATTTTGGAAGTATGCCAGGCTGGTTGCGACTATATTGATGTAGGTATGGAACCATTGTCATGGGGAACCGGCCATGCTGATTTGATTAGTGTGCAAGCCATGTTGAAAGATGCCGGATTTAAAGTGCCCGAAATTAATATGGAAGCGTATATGAAAGTGCGTTCTATGATTCAGGAGTTTATGGATGATTTCCTTGGTTTATATATCAGTCCCAAAAACCGTCTGATGAATTCTTTACTGATTGCTCCGGGATTGCCGGGCGGCATGATGGGAAGTTTGATGGCCGATCTTGAAACGAACCTGGAATCTATCAACAAGTATAAGGCAAAACGTAACCTGCCGTTTATGACCCAGGATGAATTGTTGATCAAGCTGTTCAATGAAGTTGCTTACGTATGGCCGCGTGTGGGCTATCCTCCTTTGGTAACTCCGTTTAGCCAGTATGTGAAGAACCTTGCCATGATGAATGTAATGGCTATGGAGAAAGGTAAGGAACGTTGGGGAATGATTGCCGATGATATTTGGGATATGATTTTGGGTAAAGCAGGACGTTTACCGGGTAAACTGGCCCCTGAAATTATTGAAAAGGCAGAACGTGAAGGCCGCAAGTTCTTTGATGGCAATCCTCAGGACAATTATCCCGACCAGTTGGAAAAAATATCGTAAGATGATGCTTGAAAAACAATGGGATAAAGGACAGGATGACGAAGAACTGTTTGAGTATGCCATGCATCCGGCCCAGTATGAAGCTTATAAGAGTGGAAAAGGCGAAAAGAAGACTTCTTGGCAGATGTGAAGAAACGTCGTGAGGAGAAGGCGAATGCCACTATTCCTGTCGAAGCTGAAAACAAAACAAAAGTACTGACAGTGGATGTGAACGGACAACCTTATCGTGTTACAGTGGCATATGGTGCTGTAGATCCTGCTACGCTGACAGCTGCTTCGGGTGCAGTTCCTGCACAAACTGCTCCTGCTCCGGTAGGTGAAGGGAAAGATGTGCTTTCTCCGTTGGAAGGTAAAATTCTTCTTGGTAAAGAATGCTCAGGAAACCCCCGAAGAAAGGTGGGGTGAAAAGGTTAATAAAGGTGATGTGATTTGTTACGTCGAAGCAATGAAGACCTATAATGCGATCCGTGCGGAATATGACGGTACTATAACTGCTATTTGCGCTAATTCGGGTGACACGGTTTCAGAGGATGACGTATTAATGAAAATAGTATAATGGAAGATATATTTGAAAGACTTTATGATATGACTGCTTTCAGCAATATTATTGCTGAGCCGCAATTCTTGATAATGTATGCCATTGCGTTCATCTTACTTTACTTGGGTATCAAGAAAAAGTACGAACCACTGCTGCTGATTCCGATAGCTTTCGGAGTGTTGCTGGCTAACTTTCCCGGTGGTGAGATGGGGGTTGTCCAGGCCGATGAGAATGGCATGGTAATGGTGAATGGAGCACTGAAGAACATCTGGGAAATGCCGTTGCACGAATTGCGCACGACTTGGGCCTGATGAACTTTATCTACTACATGTTGATTAAGACCGGTTTTCTTCCGCCTATTATTTTTATGGGGGTAGGTGCTTTGACAGACTTTGGTCCGATGTTGCGTAATCTGCGGCTTTCTATTTTCGGAGCAGCTGCACAGTTGGGTATTTTCACTGTATTGCTGGTAGCTATCTTGATGGGGTTCACTCCGAAAGAAGCGGCTTCATTGGGGATTATTGGTGGAGCAGACGGTCCTACCGCTATCTTTACCACTATTAAACTGGCTCCCCATTTGCTAGGGCCGATTGCCATTGCCGCTTATTCGTATATGGCTCTGGTACCCGTTATCATTCCGTTGGTTGTGAAAATCTGGTGTACGAAGAAAGAATTGAGTATCAATATGAAGGAACAGGAAAAGAAATATCCTTCTTCGGTAGAAATCAAGAATCTTCGTGTGCTGAAGATTGTATTTCCGATTGTAGTGACTACGGTGGTCGCTCTGTTTGTGCCAAGTGCAGTGCCTTTGATTGGTATGTTGATGTTTGGTAACTTGATTAAGGAAATAGGTAGTGATACTTCACGTTTGTTTGATGCAGCTTCAAATAGTATCATGAATGCGGCAACTATCTTCTTGGGGTTGTCAGTCGGTGCGACAATGACTACGGAGGCATTTTTGAACTGGACTACTATCGGCATTGTGGTAGGTGGTTTCTTGGCGTTTGCCTTGTCTATTTCCGGTGGTATCTTGTTTGTGAAGTTGATGAATCTTTTCACCAAAAAGAAAATCAATCCACTGATTGGTGCTACAGGTTTGAGTGCTGTGCCCATGGCCAGCCGTGTGGCTAATGAAATTGCTTTGAAGTATGACTCCAAAAATCATGTGCTTCAATATTGTATGGCAAGTAACATTTCAGGAGTTATCGGTTCTGCCGTGGCTGCCGGTGTGCTGATTTCATTCCTACAATAAAATACATTGTATTTAAATTATTCGGACACGAATTATACGGAAATTACAGGTGTTTTAGACAATACTGTAAAATCTGTATAGTTCGTGTTTTTTATTCATTCTCTCTGTATCGTTCTCCTAGCTAAAACAAATAGAATAGGCCCTCTCCTCACGAAGAAAGCCTATCATCCGATTAATGTTTAATATAAGAGAGAGTTTTATAGTCCTAACAGTTCATTGAACTTCTCTGCTGTCTTGGGATCTGACGGACGTGTCATATTAGCAGAGATGATGTTACCATCCCGATCCAGCAGGATAAAACGGGGAATGCCGTTAATGAGGTAAGCATCCATAAAGGTCCTGTCTGTTCCCATGTGTAACTGGATCCCTTTCAACTGCTCCTTTGTTACCATGTTCTCCCATGCCTTTTTGTTCTTGTCGCATGACAGGCTGACAAAATGAATATCCTTTCCTGCATATTTCTCTTCCAGTTCCTTTAACGCGGGAAGTTCTCCACGGCAAGGACCACACCAGGTAGCCCACACGTCAATATAGATATATTTTCCTTTCAAGTCAGTCATTGAAACCGTCTTTCCATTTATATCCGGATAGGAGAAGCTAGCTGCTGAGGGATTGCCTGATCTTAATTTTTCCCACTTGGTACAAAGTGCGTTGAATTTTTCTATGGACTTTGTATCCTTCACGTGTTTGCGGAATAGGACAATCAGTCCGTCTGCTTCATCCAGTCCGTTATTGTCTACAAAGTTATAAACAAATTGGTCAATCAGAAATTCTGCAACCTTTTCATCCTGTATGGTTGCATCTATGTAGTTTACACATTGTTCTGTTGAACTTGATGCAACCGTTTTTCCTTATTACTAAAGGCGCTGATAGCATCGGGAAGGAAAGCCTTATATTCTTTCAGCGCTAATAAACCGGCATTGATCGGAGTAATAGCTTCCAGTTTCTCATAATATGCTTTGGAAGGAATATAGTTGTCATCCTTTCCAAAATGAGGATGATACAAAGCGTATTTGGAGAAATAATAATACGTATAGAATTGCAGACGTATTTTTTCCTGTGCAGTGAAATCGGCTGGAAGTTTTGCGGCTTCCAATACTTGGCAATTGACTGCATACAGGCTGTCTCCTTTGTGTATAAGGGCGGCTTCCTGCATTTTCATGTCGGGCATGCCGAGTGATCGGAGCTCTTTGCTTCCCAGATAGGTGTTGATAGCGGCGCCTGCTCCTTCAAAGGTTGTGTTTCTCCACATGTTATCACTGTCGAATGACAAAGTAAGGTCTTGATTAGGGTCCAAATAAAGGGTACGGCGTCCGCGTGTGTATTGCATGGTTACATATTGCGGAGTGAATCCCGTGATTTCTATGTTGCCGTTTCCTGCGGCGTCAATCGCTACTTCTTTTTGTTCGCCACTTTGGCTGAAAGTCAATATAACTTTGACCTTCTCATTGGGATTGGTGACCTTAAAAGTGAGCTTTGCAGCTTCCGCAGCAGTGAAGGTACTCAGCGCAAGGCCAAGTACCAGGATGGATTTTAGAGTTCTCATCTTATTTTTTCTTTAGGTTTCATTTTCAATGCATCGGGACGCATGTTATAGACTTTCTTTCCGTATGCGGGTTCTGTGCTGAGGCTGGCAGGGATGGGGGCTTTGCCGTTCAGTTTACGAAGCACCATTTCCAAGGCGGCTGCATATTCCTGATGGATGAAAGCATCATCTCTGTCTGTTTGGTTATAAGCAATGTATTGCAGATAGCCTACACATTTGTTGAACCAGAATTCGGGAAGTTCCTCTGCCTTGTATCCCAAACGGGCGATAAATTTCAATCTGCCGATCAACTCTTGTTGGTTGATTGTGGTATCTGCAATCATCGCATCAATCTGGGTAGCTGCCGCTTCATACTTTTGTTCCCGGATATCATTATTGATACGGATCATTTTCAGGTTGAAATCTTTTCCTTCATAGTTGCATAAGGCTTCAATTTCCGCCAATTCGCCGTATGAAGTTTCTTTTGCCAGTTTGGCATCAACATTTTTTTTACCGAAACGCTGACAGAAATCTGCATAATTGTCTGATACTTGCTTTAGGTACGGGTTCATGCCGTTGATGGTGTTTACATATACTTCCCATACATCCGGATCAGTCAGTTTGGCGCCTCCTTTTATTAATTCGTCAAAAGCGGTCTGTACGTTCTTGCGTGCATAGACTGAATAGTGATAATTGATGTAATCAATTAAAAAAGCACGCTCCCTGTTTCCTTTGGTATATTGGTCTTGCAGGTAAAAAGAACGTTTGGTAGGAACGGTTGCGTCTTTTCCTGTCTGAATAAACTGTTCGGGAGTCTGACGACTGCTGCTGTGATGGACGATTTCTTCGGTAGCAGGATCTATGAATGCATAGGTGGGATAACTGCGTACACCATATTTCTTGGCTAATGTAATTCCTTCACCTTCTTCAGCATCAATTTTGAGGTTGATGAAAGTTTGGTTATAGTAGTAACCCACTGTAGGCAATGAGAATACGGTTTGTGCCATATTCAGGCAAGGTCCGCACCATTGGGTATAGAAATCAATGAATATCAGTTTATTTTCTGCTTTGGCCTTGACTACGGCTTCTGTCCAAGTAGTGCCGTGCAGGAAATTGATTCCTGCATTCTGGGCACTTAAGTGAATCGCATAGATACATGCGAAAATGAGTAAGATATATTTTTTCATGTCTTTGAATTTAATATGTTAATAACCGGGGTTTTGTTTACATTCCAGATTAGAACTGATTTCTGACGACGGAATGGCATCAATACGGCGGTCTATGATGCGTTGGTAATAATTGTCTCCTTGTGCTTCCGATTTCTCATATCTTTTTCCAAAGCTTCTCTTAACGTCTTGTTCAAGGCAAGCAGACGGGTGAAATCGGGTTTCTCTGTGTATCCTGCAAAACGGATCATGGCAAACCATTCATGCCAATTCTCGAAAGACAGTTCCAGCATCCATTCGTTGAATATGGCCGTTTCCAGTTCTTCATTATTGGCTGGAAGAATAATTTCAGCTCCTGCTCTTTCGCGTAGTTTACGGATCGGTGCGTAGGCTTCGGATATAGAGGCTCCCGAACGATACAAGGCTTCGGCTTTAATCAGATAAAGTTCAGAAACACGGCTGAAGATGACAGGCATGTCATTGGCATCATTCAGCAGCTTTTTCACTGATTTCAAATTATAAGCTACAGCAGAACTGCGACTGTCCATCAAACTGTCTACTTTAGAGAAGATGGCATCGGCGCGAGGATCATCTCCCACCAGTTCCACATACTCATTGGTGGGCCCCCAATAGCCTTGTTTCTTCGTGGGGCTGTTACCATAACATTGCTGGCGGGTGGAAGTGTTGGTTGCATCTTTTTGGTCGAATACACGAGCGAACAGAATCTCTTTGGTTGTTGAAAACTTATCAAAAACGTCACCGTAGTTTGCTTCCGGCAATGGAGCATTTGTATCAATCGCATCATTGACTGCTGCTACCGCTTCTGTGTATTTTCCTGCATACAGCAATACTCTTGCCTTTAATGCCTTGGCTGCTTCTTTAGAAGCTTGTGAAAGCTTTTTCCAATCAGGAGCTTTTTCAATCGCTATTTCCAGTTGATCCAGAATATATTGATAAGAATCGGCTACGGAGCTACGCGCCTTCAAAGCATTGGATACGGATGGAGCTTCATTGCGCATGACCACCCCGTATTCACTGTTCATATCCCAAAATTCGCAGTAACGAACCAAGACGTTGAAGTAGGCCAGAGCACGTAAATAGGCTATTTCACCTAACACTTCGGCTCTACGGTTTCCTGAGAACTCTCCGTCACTCATACGGTTACAGGCTGTTTCCAGGAAGTTGGCATTTTTGATTACAGCGTAATCTGCGTCCCATTCCGTTGCATCACTGAATGATAGGGTAGGCAACATTCGCTCGGAGTAGTAAACGGCATTACCGGCGCTTACAATTTCTTGACGCCACATGGTTCCGGCTTTTGAATGAACCACTTACTGTAGGAAATATGACATTGAACCCATTCCCGGGCAAGGAGTAATAGATTCCGTTTTAAAGCTAACTCTACAGCAGCGGGTGTTGTGATGGCGCCGTCTAAATCTGCTTCGAATTCGGGCTTTTGGTCCAAGACATCTACCAACTGGCACGAGGAAACGCCCATTGTAAGTAAAGCTAAGAATATATATTTTTTCATTCGATTATACATTTAAATGATTATAAGTTAATTTTTAAACCTGCCGAGAAAGAGCGGAAACCTGGATAAGCCGAGGTTTCATAGTTACCGCCATAATTACTGTTACTGTTTACGGTAGCAGGGTCTGTTCCCGGATAAGAGGTGATCGTGAACAAATTGGTAGCCGAGATAAATAGTTGTCCTTTAATTACTTTGTTTAAAGGTAAATTATAAGTCAGACGCACTTCCTGCAAACGGAAGAAGGAGGCATCAAACAATTCATGATCGGTGAGTCTAGGTACACCGTCACCTATATACAAGGCCGGGTATTTGGCATCTTTGTTGGTGTCAGACCATCTGTCATTCAATCCATAGTCAATCAAACCGGTTAATTGTCCGGGTAGATTCTGCAATGTCTTGTTATAGATCTTCAAGCCACCAATCTGATATCCGAAGTTGGCGAACAAACTAAATTGTTTATAAGATAAATTAGCAGTCAAACCGCCGAACAAATCCGGATCAGGATTACCGATAATAACACGGTCATTGTAGTTGATGATTCCATCCCCGTTCAGGTCTTTGATTTCCAAATGTCCTGGTTTTAAGGAGTTCCCATCGTAATAACTTTGTCCCTTTGATTTAGCATAGGCGTTCAATTCATCTATTCTGGCCTGGTCTTGTATGATACCGGCATATTCATAACCATGGAAAGCTCCCATTGGATAACCTACAGCCAATACTTGGTCGGCATAGCTGCCTTGAACTACTACATCCATAGCTGATTGTGCTTTACCTTCTTCAACCAGTCTGGTGACTTTATTCTTGTTATGTGACATATTCAAGGTCAAATCCAAACTCCAGTCTTTAGTAGATAATACACGGCCCACCAGGTTTATTTCAATACCGCGGTTGGTCAGTGCCCCGATGTTACGGTTCATCTGCATGGAGCCGCCGGTTGCGCTGGGTGGAAAATCAAATGACCAGATCAAGTCTTTGGTATCTTTGATATAGCCGGAGATAGAACCGGTCAGTCGGTAATCGAACAATGCGAAATCAAGACCTAAATCATATTGGGTCGATTTTTCCCAACGGATGTCGCGGTTACCCACTTGTTTGTGTATAATGGCTGATAGATTGTTATAGCTGGTTGCTTCGTATAAATCACGATTAGAGAAGCTGGTTAAGTTTTGGGTACCGGTAGTACCTACACTGGCACGCAATTTCAAATCATTAATGAATGTCAGGTTTTTCATGAAGTTTTCCTGAGAGATACGCCACGCAATGGCTCCCGAAGGGAAGAAACCATAACGGTTGTTCGAACCAAACATGGATGAACCATCATAACGTCCTGTAAAAGTAAACAGGTAGCGCTCCATTAATTTATAATTGATACGGGCAAATGAAGAGAACAAACCACTTGCATTATATCCGTTGCCCCAAGATGAGATGCTTGCAGCACTTCCCAGATTGGTGTAGATGTCATTATCCGGATAAGTTTGGCCGTTCATGGTGGTGCTACGGCTGATGCCGCGTTCAAAGGAGACACCGGCTACGGCATCCAGTACATGGTTCTTGTTGAACTCATAGTTATAATTCAATGTATTGTCGAATACGGTTTTTGAATATTTATAATGATATTCAGATCCGCTAGCTTCATTTCTAGTACTTAGAAAACTTGGACTAAATGAATTGTTTTCAGTAAATTGTAAATTACCTGATAAGCTGGAACGGAAACGGAATCCTTTCCAGATATCAACTTCTCCATATACGGTTCCCATGATACGGTAAATATTATTATGGTTCTTCTTATAGGTGTTAGCTACCGGATTGGCACTGCCACTTGATAAATCAAATTCACCATTGTCATTGTATATAGGAAGGTCAGGACGGAAACCTTGCGCACTAAATAGTGAAGTGTTTGCATTATCTTGGTCTGTATAGCTCATATTGGCATTAATACCAAAACGGAGGATAGGCAGCACATTCATTTCTGTAGACACACGTGCGTTATACCGGCTCAGGTCACCTCCTTTGACCATACCTTGCTGATCGAATACTGATAATGAAATAAGGTATTTGGATACTTTACTGCCTCCGCTTACAGTCAAGTCGGCATTATGGCGGATGGCAGTTTGTTTCACTTCGTCAAACCAGTTGGTATTAGCACTACCTAATGCAGTGGAATTAGGCTCAAGAATTTCTAATGCATATTGGTTGGACGGATCATATACCAAGGTTTCTTTAGCGAAGCGGCGTACTGTTTCGCGCCATTCGTCACCATATAAAATACGGAAATTCTTGATCTGGACATCAGTGGTTACATTATAATTGAAGTTGACGGTGGGTTTGGAACCTTCTACTCCTTTTTTGGTGGTAACGATAACTACACCATTTGCAGCACGAGAACCATAGATAGCAGCCGCAGAAGCATCTTTCAGTACGTCCATAGACTGAATGTCATTGGGCGAAATTGCATCCAGCATACTGGGATCTTCTACAGGAACTCCATCGATCACATACAAGGGTTCATTGGAACCGGTCAATGAGGTAGCACCACGCACACGCACGCGGACTGTTTCGCCCGGTACACCGGTATTTTGTGATACCTGTACACCAGCGGCCAAGTTTTGAAGCATGGAAGTTACATTAGGAGTATTTAATTGACTTAATTGTTTTAACCCTACTGAAGCCACAGAACCGGTCAAATCTTTTACAGAAGAAGTACCATAACCTACTACGACCACTTCATCCAGATTGGTTACTTCGCTTTCCATTTTTATATTGAAGACATGTCTGTTACCAATTTTCTCCTTAACCGTCTGCATACCGATAAAGCTGATCATCAGTTCGTCGTTTTTAGTATTTTCGGGATAAGACAACATGAACTGCCCATCCATATTGGCTACAGTACCGAAAGTTGTACCTTGGATGACAATAGAAGCTCCAATGACCGGTTCACCCGTATCATCTTTGATAACTCCGGTAATCGTTCTGCGTTTGGCATTTCTGTCAATCGGTAATATTAACACATAATTGTTTTCTACCAACTCATAACGCATACCTGCCTGGCTACAAATCACTGAAAGTGCTTGCTCCAGAGGTTCTTTGTTTAATGTTAGTTTCAAAGGTACATTGTTTAAAGTTGCATCTTCGTACATGATATTAATGCCGGTTTGCTTTTTGACCATGTTAAGGGCCTCTTTCACACTGATGTTTTCACTTTTGATAGTGACTGTCTTGTCAGCTGATACATTTGCAAACACAGCGTTGAATGTGCAGAATATGCACATTAGCATTACTAAAAACCTCATTTTTGGAGGTTTAGCTACTAAACGCTTCCAAAGCTCGTTTCTTTTCATAAAACTCAAATAACTTATTTAATAATTTAGAATGTTCCTGTTATACAGGGCTTGATTATTGTTTTTTTACTAATATGGTTTCTCCCTTTTTCTCAAACTTGACATCGGATACACGATGAATGATGTCTAGTGCAAAGTCCAAAGGCTTGTTACGGAAAATAACTCCGGTGAATTTCATGGTTTCTAATTCCTTGGATGCTATTTGAATATCTACATTATAGCATCGGGACAGACGGGCTATCAGCAAAGGAAATGGCATTGCGTCAAACTCCATAGCACCCTCAGTCCATGAAATATAGAATTCAGTATCTACTTTGGAAACTTTTGATTGTGCAGAAGAGTAATGTTCGCCTGGTAGTAGATAATATTCACCTGATGGAGCATTTACCTTTAATTTTCCTTCAATTAAGGTTACTGATAATTCTTCATCGGGATAAGCCGAGATATTGAAAGTTGTTCCTAATACATAAATAGCATGGTCGTGTGTTTTTATTATGAAAGGGCGGGCTTCATCGTGTGTTACCTCAAACATGGCCTCTCCTTCCAAAGTGACTTCTCGGGTATCTCCGAATTGAACCGGAAAATCAATATGAGAGTCCGCATTCATTTTTACTTTTGTGCCATCAGCTAATACTATTGCGTACTCCGAACCTTTTGGCACTATAATTTTATTCTGTAATAATTCAGTATCCAGTTTGGGTTTGTGGGGGGAATCACTTTCTTGAGGAAATATGATTTCTCCATTGTTGATATGACTTCCATTGATTTCCCGTTGGTTTTCATAGAGGGGAACTACAGAATGGTTTGCTTGTACCCAGGTGGCTTTAGGAGTTTCTGTGTTTTTGGGAAGAGGGGATTGTTGTGGCTGTTCGTTTTGGGCAATGGCAGGTACTGGCTTCTGGCCATTGAAATATAAAATGGAGGTAATTCCTATTAGTATTGCTATTGCAGCGGCCGAGGAATAAATAGCGATACGGCGATGAATAGTATGGGACCGGTTACAACGGTGTTGAATAGACTTCCATGAGGCTTCTTTATCAAACTGATGTAATAAGTTAAGTTGGTTGTTTACATGGTGGAGTGAAAGTAACTTCACAAAGATTTCTCTATGCGATGCGTCTTCTTCAATCCATAGCTTTAATTCTTCCAATTCCTGCTCGTTAAGCTGATGGGACAGGTATTTTTGAATTAGTGTTTCCGTTTTACTCTTTTGCATAATTGTTGTACAGTTTAACAGAAGTATCACAAATACGCAAAATGGGTGACAAAAATCTGAATAAATTTATAAATTAAATAAGATTAGAATTTCTATCATATTGAAACGACGCAACATTTTTAGTGCGCGTGATAGATGGGTTTTTACTGTATTTATGGAAATATGGAGCTCTTCAGCTACTTCTTTGTACTTTTTATCTTCCAGAACAATTTTGACTAGAACATTGTACTCTTGTTCTGGCAATTTTTTAATTCAGTCAGTAGCTGGTTTCTTTTTTGCAATAGTTCTTCCTCATCATAAAAGTCATCGATAGGAGAATAAGATTCTTCTTCCATTTCGTCTAAAGAAAAGTAACGTTCTCGCTGCACTTTTGTCAGTGAAGAGAAACGGACGGCATTGAACAACCATGCGTGCAGATTGGAGGAAATGGTGGTATGTGAGTTTTTGTCCCAAAAACTGACAAATAGATTCTGTACAATATCTTCTGAAGTTTCCGTAGAGCCTGTGAATTGTACAGAGTAGAGGCATAAAGGGAGATAATAAGTATCATACAGTAGACGAAAGGCCTTTTCTTGTTTTCAGCAAAGAGAGCTAGTATCCTTTCGTCTACTTCATTATATCTATTGTATTTTCTTGCATTATTGTTCATGGATGCCTTTTGCGGCACAAAATTAGGAATTTAACCGACACGATATACGACTTTCACCGATTAAAAATGCAAAAAGTACAATGTATTATGAATATTTTCTTATTTTTCAATTCTGAACCAGTCAGCGTCTGTCCATCCTCCGTCATTGGTTACAATAGCGGGGCGCGTACAGAAGATACCTACCTTGGCTCCTATCCATTTACCTTCTTTTACTTGGAAAGTTTCTCCTAATGGCTGGAATTTCTTGCCGTCCGTACTGTAACTGAGGTTACATTTCACTAATAAGTCGTGACCGCCTTCACTGGCTTTAATCTTGTCTCCTTTTGCAGAAAATTTAGCGCGAAGATAGATTGTGCCGCCTTTTAAGGGAACGGAAGCATTTACTTTTTCAGTAGCCCCCCGATCGGCTTTCAGGCACTCCACTTGTGACAGGACAAGTCCGTTGTCTGTGTTTTCAACAACTAATCCGGCATAATCCATTCCCATTACAACCAGTCCCGTACGTTCACCTTTATATTTTTCTGTCGGCTTGAAAGTAAGCTTGGTGGTGGCAGTAAAATTGGGAGCCGGGGTTTTTTGTAGCATCAGATTAGAAACATTCCATAAACTTTTATAATCTTCGGGAACTGGGTAGGAGTATAGACGTACAAATCCTTCTCCTCCGTTGAAATAAGCCCATTTTTCATTGATGTTAGCCTGCCATTGCCATTGAGGAGACAATGTATAACCATCAAACTCGTCACTTTCTTGCGGGGTACAAATAGGATAGTTCTTACCTACATTAGGCTTTTTATAAGTCAGAACAGGTTCACCACAACCATCGCCGTCTTTATCAACACCTATAACGGGCCAGTCATCAACCCATTTCATAGGTTGCAGGTGGACTAAGCGTCCGTAAGCTCCTACGTCTTGGAAGTGCATGAACCAGTCTTCTCCTGTAGGGGTGTCTACCCAACCGCCTTGATGAGGCCCGTTGACGGGAGAGTTGCCTTGCGCTAATACTGTTTTCCATTCGTATGGACCGTATACGTTTTTTGAGCGAAGTACGACTTGCCATCCTGTAGGAACGCCGCCTGCCGGATGGAAGATGTAATAGTATCCATTACGTTTATAGAATTTGGGCCCTTCACAAGTTTGATGTGCTTCATGACCATCGAAAATGATACGGGATTGTGTGATAGCTTTACTTGCATCAGCACTTAGCTCACAAATTGTAATTACACTTTTCAGTCCGGCCCGGCTTCCTGCATAAGCGTGAACCAGATATACACGACCGTCATCATCCCATAATGGGGTCGTGTCGATGATGCCCTTTCCAGCTTTCACCAAAACTGGCTCGCTCCAGGGACCTTTCGGATCTTTGGCTTTCACCATGAATACTCCTTGGTCCGGGTCACCCCAGAATATATAGAATTCACCGTTATGGTGACGGATACTGGGTGCCCATACACGGTTGCCATGTTCAGGACGGACATCGGTAACAGGGGGCAGTGCGTAGGGTACAGCCGCACCTATGATAGTCCAGTTGACAAGGTCTTTGGAGTGTAATATTTGTAAACCGGGCAGACAGTTGAAACTGGATGAGGTCAAATAATAATCGTTTCCTACACGGCAAATGTCCGGATCGGAGTAATCCGCATACAGGACTGGATTTTTGTAGGTTCCATTGCCTTGATCGGCCACCCAGGCTTGGGATACATAATTCTGTGCGGGAGCAGATAAAAAACAGCTTCCTAGCAGACAGAGAGTGATTAGTCGTTTCATGGTTTTAGATTTTTTATTTAATCGTAATTTTACAAGGATGTTCCAATTCTTTTCTCCATTGGGGAAGATAATTGAACCAGTCTTTCATATCTTTAAATCCGAAACTTTCTTTTTTTGAGGTGAAAGTAACGTAATAGTGGAAATGCTGTTGCCCCGGTGCTTGTAAGGTATATAAGTAGTTTGATCCGTCTTGTACTTCTTTACCGATATATTTAGGAATGAAAGTTCCCATACCTGTTGTTTCCTTCACATAGCCTATGGTGTCTGTGACAGGCCAGTCGGTTCCCCAGCTTCCAGTCAGTCCTTTATGGTCGCTCATGTGACCTCCTTCTTTCAGAATCTGTACACCTGCTGCAAAGACTTCCTGTTTAAGCGGACGGTCAAACAGGACATCTACCTTCATGTCTCGATGACCGCCATAGATGGTATATCGATTGATCATGTTCAAATCGTTTCCTTGATATTCCCAACCGATGACTTCTGCTTCGACGATGGCACGTACAGGTCCGGAGGCTAGTACACGTTCCGTGCGGTTTACTACTGGTTTTATGTGGGTCGCTTCAGTACCATTCCAACCTTTTAATGCACCTACACCACCACTATTGTAAACACGTAGCGCATCATCTCCGTAGCCGTTGGCACGTTGCGCTTTGGTAGGGTAGAAACAAGTCTCTTTTATTTCCAGTCTTTTATTTACTTTGCTATATGGATCTACCGTCTGTTTTTCGTTGAAATAGATACGATAGGCAACTAATTCACTCTCTATAGCCGGTCCGTGATGGTAAACAAAACTATATACATTCTCGGTTCCTGCCGCTGAAAATCCCGTAATATTGGCGAATTTGTTGTTATGTCCGTAAGCTTTCATTTGGGCATAAGTACGTGCCGGATAGTTTTTTTCACTTTTTTCTGAAGAGAGAATTACACGGAAACTTTTATTGCTTTTGGCTGGCATATCGATAAGGAAAGCCAGTTCGTCAGCACGTGCGTCACCGTTCAGATCGTCTAGTTGGGACGGAATTTCTTTATTACCTTCCCATACAGTGGCGGATTTGATGTTGAAACCTGCTTTCAGGTTATTTAAATCTATCACTACCGGTTCATCGGTCTTATTTTGAGTCCATTCATTACTGACTTCTACGGTCAGTGTCTTTTCGCCTTTTTGTGCAAAAGAGTTGGTAAAGCATCCTGCTAATAATGTGAGGACAATAATTGAGCGCTTTTTCATAATGATGTATAGTTTATTATTTTAAGCACGGATCATACGGATTACACAGTGTTAGTATGAAAAACCGTGTTTATCCGTGCAATCCGTGCTTTACTATTTTTATAAATTAAGTGGAGAAATGCACTAATGGGTGTAAGAATTAGAAGTTGAGTTCTTCTCCTTGTGCCCCGATTTCAGCATGATTCTTTCCGTCTATCATTACATTGGAAACATTTTGCATCTTCAAGTTCTTTCCACTTTTTAATAACTCTATTTTGATATTTTTCATATTAACTTCGTCGGCTTCGCTTAATACTACACCTTCTTTAGCATTAGATACGATGATATTCTCCATATTGATATTCTTGATTCTCATCTCAGGCAAGCCATTGAAGAACACAGCCCTGCCTGCTCCGTTACAGGTTACATCTTTGATAAAGATATTAC
>ENA-OQOA01000183-OQOA01000183.1-human-gut-metagenome-genome-assembly--contig:-NODE-183-length-33162-cov-5.786862_pt1 | contig 33162 bp, 27 predicted proteins | sample MGYA00242633_ERZ504888 | MGnify/ENA primary metagenome ERZ504888 (study PRJEB26092, sample SAMD00036372) | human gut metagenome | host: Homo sapiens | study: EMG produced TPA metagenomics assembly of...
CGCGGAGGGCGTGGATAAAAATGCCGAAAACAGGCGATGCAGCAAAGCCGGATTCGGTCGCCCTCCTCGCGGAGGGCGTGGATAGAAATTTTGTTTAAGATGGCCTGCTCGCCGATGTTTGCCAGGTCGCCCTCCTCGCGGAGGGCGTGGATAGAAATGACAACGACGTAGACAAGTTTATCGCAAGCTTTGGTCGCCCTCCTCGCGGAGGGCGTGGATAGAAATGTATGGGTCAGATTGTGTGCCGTGGCTCGAAATGGTCGCCCTCCTCGCGGAGGGCGTGGATAAAAATACGACGGCGAACATGTCGCCGCTGACCAGCCACGAGTCGCCCTCCTCGCGGAGGGCGCGGATAGAAATATCGGTGCCGCAAGCCTCACAGATGTACACGCCATGTCACCCTCCTCACAGAGGGTACAGATAGAAATCAGTTTCCACCTCGAATCGAGCATCGCCACAATTTTTCCAAAAAGGAGTTTTCCATGCATACAGTTTCCCTCACCCATCAGCTCGTCGCCATCCAGGACGACTTTGACCTCGACAAGATCATCGAAAGCGGCCAGTGCTTCCGGCCACAAAAGTTGTCCGACGGGCGCTACCGTTTTCTTTCCGGCGGCGCACTTCTTTATCTGACTCCGCTGGGCGATGGTCAATACGACGCTGCATGGTATGGCTCAGATCGGGAGTACTGGGCCGACTACTTTGATTTGGGCCGGAACTATGCCGCGCTGCGGTGCAGCTTGGCGGGACAGAGCAGCTATCTGGACAAATCGCTCGATTTCGGGCAGGGCATCCGAATCCTGCATCAGGACCCATGGGAAATGCTCATCACCTTTCTCATCTCCCAGCGCAAGAGCATTCCGGCCATCCGCACCGCCGTGGAACACCTTGCCCGGTGCTGCGGCGAACCGCTCAGTGCCGAAGGCGATGAAGTTTTCCTCTTCCCTACCCCGCAGCAGCTCTGCGGCCTCTCTGAGGCGCAGCTGATGGGCTGTGGTCTGGGCTACCGCACCCGTTACATCCAGAACGCTGCCGCTCAGGCTTCCAGCGGCACACTCGACCTCGGTGCTCTGGCGGCGCTGCCCGACGACGCGCTCTTTTCCCGCCTCCTCGAGCTGGACGGCGTCGGCAAAAAGGTAGCAAACTGCGTCTGCCTCTTTGGCTATGGCCGTACCGCGATGGCTCCCATTGATGTCTGGATACAGCGACTCATTGATGAGGAATTCAGCGGCCGCGACCCTTTTCCTTCCTATGATCAGCAGGCTGGCATCGTACAGCAGTACTTGTTCTACTACAAACGCAGCACCAGCCGCAGCGTCGCTCACAAAAAATAAAAAAGTTATTGACAACTCTCCATTTGGCTGGTATAATAACACACGTCGTCAGGGACGGCACACCAGCTATGGGGGATTAGCTCAGCTGGGAGCCCGGTTGGTATCAAAACACACCCCCAGTCAGATAGTCCTGCGACAATCAAATTCCCAACAAAAAACTCCATCCAAGAGGTTCGCTTCTTGGATTTTATGGGGGATTAGCTCAGCTGGGAGAGCGCTTGCATGGCATGCAAGAGGTCAGCGGTTCGATCCCGCTATTCTCCACCAAAAAAGCACTGTACTTCGTTTGAAGTACGGTGCTTTTCTTTTTGCTTTCTTGGAGGTCACACTGAAAATCAGCCAAATGCCTGATTTTGCAGGCGTATGGACGGCAACCCCCAATTCTTGCTGTTTCGTTGTTTTTGAAAATGCTTGTTCGATGCCCGACTGTTTTGCAGGCGGACGTATCACTCCCCCTCAATGTAAGGAGTGAGATCGAAGTTGAACGAGATGTTGATCTGGTATCCGCGATATACGTCTACCCTGCGGATGAGCTGGTTGACGATCATCTTCTTCGCTTCAAAATTTGCACTGTCGTACAGGTCAGCATAAGAAATCAGTTCATCATACAGCCGCGACACTTTTATCCATCAGCTCAGCCGTTTTCTCCAGTTCTTCACTGGCCGCTTCGCAAAGGTTTTCCAGCTCCGTGAGTTTCTCTTCCTGCGCTGTAATCATTTCGGCAAGGGTTTCTCTCGGTAACACGCTTTCACCTTTGATGCAAGCTAAAACCTCGGTTTTCAGTGCGAACAGGTCTTTTTCTGCCTTGTTCCGCTGTGTCTGAAGGTCTTGCAGATGATTCTTGCGTTCCGCATTCTCTTTTTCATAGCGTTTTGTAACGATCTGCTCTTTGGGGATACCCCTCATCTTGGAGAAAATCTGGCGGACAGCTTTATCAATGATCTCATCCAGAATGTGGACGGTATATCCCGTCTGCCCGGTGCAGTTGGTCTGCTTGCGGAGCTTTCCGTAACAGGTATAGCGAATACGCAGCGTATCGTCTAACGATCCATCTGCCATTTTTCGCCATTTACGGCTGCTGGTCAGTTCCAGCTTTGCACCGCAGTGTCCGCAGTAAGCGTTGCCGGCAAGCAGCGACTTCCCATGGATGTTCAAAGGAAGACGATTTTCGGCTTCCGCAGTTGAGCGCACAGAGCGTTCATTCCGAATGCGCTGTGCGTTTTCAAACTGTTCCTGCGGGACAATCTGCAAATCCGGCATCAATTCTGACCGTGCATCCCCACAGCGGAGAACGCCGGTGTAGGTCAGGTTTTGTACCATCCCCCGAATACTGGATGGGTGCCAGCACTTTCCAGACCTTGCGCGATAGCCAGAATTGTTCAGATAGGTAGCAATGTGCTGCGGGCCGTAGCCCTCATACACATATTTGTCAAAGACAATCCGCACTACGGCAGCTTCCTGCTCGTTGATGTGCAGTTCGTACAGTTCATGCTTGCGCTTGTTGATACGCCCACTCCGTACAAGGTCATAGCCATAAGGCGCATTTCCGCCCTTGAAGTGACCTTCTTCTACAAGCTGGCGCAGACTGGTGCGGGTACGGACGGAAGTCTTTTCGCTTTCTCCGTCCGCCTGCCAGAATCGGATGTAGTTCAGCAGTTTGTCAGTGTGGTTGTCGAAACGCTGCTCACCCTCTTGGGTACTCCATACCCGGATGCCGTTCCGTACAAACCATTCCACAACAAAGGGCGTTTCGTCTGCGATACGACCGATACGGTCGAACATGAATACCAGCAGGATATCGAACTTGCCCTTTCGGGCATAGTCCTTGATGATCTGGAGCTTGTCGCGGGCGGCGGCCCGGACTTTGTGGCCGGACACGCCTTCTTCCTGTTCTTCATGGACGATGACCCAGCCCTTCGATTCAGCGAATTTATGGCAAGCCTTTCGCTGCATGGGCAGGTCTGCTTCATGGTTGGAGTTGAAATCCACCTGCTTATCGGTGGAAACGCGGTACAAGCAGCACACGCGATTGTTATTTTTTGTCATTGTAAATTCCTCACTTTCATCATAAAAGTGGGGATAGGCTTTATTTCGTTGTCAAAGAACGTCCGGCAATGGCTCGGTTTGTAATATCGCCCGTTACCGCACTCAGTATAGCGTTTGATTCTGCATTCGTCCATGATGTCAACCTACCTTCTTCGTATAGCTGGTGGCAAGCAGGATGTTCCGAATGCGCTCAAACGCTTCCGGGTTGGGTTCCTTGGAAAAGCTAAAAACGACAGGATAACCGTTGATTACATGATATTGCCGGTCGGCATCACGGTCAGCCGCAGGAAGGTTCTCTGCGACCTGTGAAAATTTATCGATCATAAGATTGTAACTCCTATTATGAATAAATGCTGTTGTCTTAATATGTAACAATGGGCATCTGCGTTGTGCGGATGCCCATTGTCTTGGGTAGCTTGAGCGAGCGACAACCACCAGCTCCGCTGGTGGAGTAGAAAATGCTTTAGCTATAAGAATCGAGCGAAGCGAGATGACAAGAAAGTTGTCATCTTAGAAGATGCACTTTGCAGCATAGCTCGTTAGAGCGGTAGGGCAGGTAATGCAGATGAAAGATGCTTGCTCGTGGCCCCTTGTAGGGGCTTTGCTGGTAAGGTGCCCTTCTAGGGCTCACTCAAGCCACCGGCTCAGCCGGTGGTTTTGACTTAAGGAGAGATTCCTGTAAATGTCAGAACTTCATCGGCAGCGCATCCTTACGGGATTTGCCGTTGTACGCCGCATAGATGGGGAAAACGTATTTCTTCCATCCGGGCAGCTTTGCCGGGTTGTCCATCCCGGTGCGGTAGATTTCCATGGGATGGACGCTGCGCAGGGCACGGATCAGCCGTTCCTCGTTGAACTCACCGTGATACACTTCCACGAAGTACATCACACCCTTCAGGACTGCGGCACGGAAGGAATCGGGTTTGCCCTCCCATGCGTCCACAATCAGCCGCAGAGCCTCGCAGTAGATTTTCTCGCCCATCTGGTTGTACAGCTTGAGTGCAGTGCCTACGCAGCTGATGCGGTAGTCGCTCAACTGCAAGCTGTCATAGTTGAAGTCCAGACCCACCCGGTTGGTGGCTGCGAGGAATGCCATGGAAAGAGCATCCTCGCCCACGACCTTGGCACGGAGCTTGATGCCCGCCGTCAGCGGTGCAGCGTGACCGTTCTGCTCTGCGAAGAACAGGGCTTCCTGCTGCATCGTCAGACCCGTATACACCTTGCAGAGAATCGGGAGGTCTTTGCCACCGTTGCGCAGGATACGCGCTTCAATGGTGTGCTGGCCGTCCGTCACATAATACCGGCCATTGCGGAAGCTGATTTTCGGTTCGTTCGCCGTATATTCATTGAAGTCTCTTGCAATCAGCTCAACGCGCTTACGCTGGATGCCCCGCTGATAAAGCTCGCGCGGGTAGATTAGCTTGCTGCTGTGAATGACCACCATCTGATAAGGAGTGGCCACATTGAAAGATGCGGAAAAGTTGTTGGTGTTGCTCAGTCGCATTGCATTTCCTCCCGGATTCTCCAGATGTATTTTTCAGCTTCTGCTAAAATCTCACTGACCTGCTGCTTACGCTTCGGGATGGTGAGCAGGCTGGGATTAAAGGTAAAGCTGTATTCGAGCCGCTGTATCATGGCATGAACAGCGGATTGCAGCTCGGTGTACAGCATCATTTCCTCCACGCTCCCTGCGTCCTCAAAGGACGATCGAATGGGTGTGTAGGGATAGACAGGCGGCTTGCCATCCACTACTTCCGGCGGCGCATACGCTGCCGTGGAGCGGATGATGGGCTTGAGCTTCCGAATGCTGCCCAGTGGGTTCAAGGCAAGACTGTTCTTCAAGGCATAATCGAGCCGCTGCATATCTTCCGGGGCGAGATGCCCTAAGTATTTCAAAATGCGGCTTTTGTCGATGGTGAAGATCTGTTCTGCCAGAGCCATAGAGGACATAGACAGCCCTTCGTTTTCCAACAAGCAGTGTGTCGGCTGAGTTACTTTCTTTTCCGTATTGCTTGTCAGAGGGACAACGATGAGGGTCGGTGCGTAGGTATTGCCCACATCATTCTGAATGATGACCGCAGGGCGGTCGCCGTGCTGTTCCGAGCCGGTACTTGTGTTTCCGAATTGGACGTAGTAAATGTCTCCGCGCCGGAACTTCCAGTTTTGCTGCAAATGTTTACCTCCATGTTTTGTTATGTACAAAGCCCGCTGCTTTTTCTTGGCAGCGGGCTTCGTTCAATTTATGGTGGCATTCATTTTAATGGGGTGTGTTATCACCTCCCCGGTGACAAAGTGCAGTGCCGGACTTACCGGTGCATAACAACATAGTCATGCCCACGGTTGGTCTGGCAGACCGTGCAGGTGTCCATGCTCTTGTCAGGGCTGGGCACGAGCGCAATTTTGAAAGCCTTAGCTTCCACGAAGTGCCGGAGGCAGGTCGCGCAGAGGGTTCGGATGGATTTGACCATTTCCGGGGTCAGCTCCATTTCCTCGTAAATCTCCTGCTCCCGCACGGTAGGATTCAATTCAACCATAGAGATGTCCTCCTATGTCGGGTAGTTGTTTTGCGGATAGATATGGATAAGTAAAAGTAACAGGAGTTGTCGGAGACCGAAAACGGCATCCGACCGCTCCTGCTTTATTGCAAACCAACGTGTTATTCGTTGGGGAATCGTGTTGGGATTGCAAATCACTGCTCTGCCGATTTGGCAGTGCGATGAAAATATGAATAAAGTTCTCTCATATTCGCCCTCGGCTCCCTGAGAGTGGGGAATCATCTGGCGGCGGGCTTGTACCGCTCCATTGGCATCTCAACCACCCCGTCTACTTTCTGACCGGGCCGCGAATTACGGAAGTATCATTGTTCTGAGTACCAGACGACTGAACTATTCAGCTTTCAAGGTCCGTGAGTGTGGGTATATCACCAGCGGCGAGAGCCGTCTGGGAAATTGTCCCCTCACTTACTAGCTCACGAGAAAGCTCAATCCATAGCATCAAATTCAAAGTTTTTCAAAAATTTAGTGATTCGTTTGATTTTGATGCTAATTGTAGGCTGAGAGCAGCGTAAAACTTTAGAAATTTCAGTAACAGTGTAGCCGTCATAGGCATATAAGGTCAGAATTTTCAAATCCTCCTCTTTCAATTTCTCAAGGGCAGAGAGCAAGCGTTCATCTTCAATTTCGCCAATCCATGTAAAACGACTTTTGGTCTCCCTGTATGTGTCGGCCATCAAAATAGCTTCTTCATAGCGGTCGTTACTATGGGTGTCCTCCGTGTCTGCATCATTAAAGGCGAGGTCTTTTGAATGTCGATAGTACCGCTGTTCGGAGTTGACAACTTGAACATCAAAGTTGTACATCTCTTGAATTGCTTCCTCTGACATTCCTGCTTCCCGGTACTGGATACGCAGTTTCTTCCACTTGTTTTCCAGACGTACATGCTCAAAACCATTGTTAAATCCCATGTTAAACCTCCAAACTTTCGATAAAGCGTAAAAAGTTGAAAATTTGGAGATTCTAGGGATACTTTGCGGCCAGTTCCAGCCACGAAAAGAGGGCAAAAAGAAACATGAAATGTCCTTTCCACTGGATGCGGAGGATGAGGACACTTCACTGTTGGACAGGGCACTGGCTTTTCTTTGGGCGCAAAAAGAGACGCATTAAAGAAAAGGGTACAAACACTGTTTTCCATCCGCGGATGGAAAGCAATATGAGTATCCTCAGCCTTTAATGCATCTCAGGCTTTCGATATATTTTTCTTCGTTACAGGTCAAAAGCGGTTTATCCGGCTAAAAAAGGACAAAAAATAAAACCCTCGCGGCCAGACAACAAGGCTTTGACTTGCCTTGTTATCATAGCACACGAGGGTCTTATAGAAGTCACATGACGGTCTTATGAAAGTCACATGGAACGATTTTAGAAAAAATAAGGTCACACAGAAGTTGTATGAAGGTCACACGAAAGTCGCATGACGCAACTACGTTATTTTATCATTCGAGTGAGTTGAGTAGTTTCTGGTATTCATCTTCGGGCAGCTTTTGCTTCGCAGCCGCAAGCTCGCCCGCTGCCATCTCGTCCATGTGCTGCTTCTGGTACGAGCGAATAAGCCAATAGTAGGCTTTTGTGTTTTCCGGCGCGATGGTCAGGGCCAGTGCAGCATCCCGATGGAGCAGATCGTATGCGTGGAAGTCCATCAACTGCTTCAGCAGTTCATTAACTGTACTCATAAATGCGAGGTGGTATCGGTTTGAGTAGTGAACCAGCCAATGTTCGCCAGCAGCGGCAGAAAGAATCTTGCCCTGATACAGCGATGCAGCTTTTTCGAGTAACCCCACCTTATTTATGGTAGAAGTAGCTTTTGCAGCGGCAATGCAAAGTTCATCGAACATCTGGAAGTCGGTTGTGATATTGAGATCAGGGTTGAACTGGTAACCAGACGGCGTGGAGAGAATCAGCTGCTCATCCGAGATAATGCTGAATGCTTGCCGCAGCCGGTAAACGAGCTGTTTGACCTTTTTTCCGGGTTCGTCCTTATCCTCCAGTTCTTCTGGCCAGATTTCCTGTACGATTTCCAACGATGAAAGGGCTTTCTTATTGGAAAGCAGCATAAAGGTCAGCAGACGGCTGATTTTAGGAGATTTCAGGTCAGACTCCGGCAGGACACCGTGGGAAGTGTGGATTTTCAATTCTCCGAACAAGCTGATGAAGACATCATGGCTGCTCTTGATATTTTCTGGCGAGAATGCCATGCTCAGACTGTCAGCCATTCGCTTATCATTGTATGCCGCCAGTAACACATAGGCCAGAAGTTTAAGCATACTGGTCTGATGGGTGTACCGCTGAGGGTTGCGCACGGCAATCAGGGCGATTTGCCGTGGTTCCAGTGGAATCGCAAGGACGGACTTAATACCTAAGCGCTCATACAACCGGTATTCGTCCGGGTAGGTGTCCTTGACATCTTCTGCATCAGAAACGACCATCGGGGTTCCTCTGCGCACTGCCTTTACCCAGCGGTCGAGAAATTCAGACGATTCAAACTCATTTGTAAGGATAGTGGTTTTATCTTCTTGGCATTCATTGTGCCACCAGAGCGGCTTCCACAGCCCCAAATCCAGATCAACCTGAATTAGACCGCACCAGTCGGCATCATAGAATTTACAGGCCGCTTCCATGACCCGCAGAGCAACTTCCTTCGGCGGCAGATGGCGATAGTATAACTGTGTCTCCAGCTCATTCATTGTGTTCTCAAAATCAAGCGCACACTGAACGTTCTCCGTGTCAAGTTCTTCGCTCACCGAATCAGATTGCCGCATAACAGACACCTCCTGAATAAAAAGCAGCATCCGGGCATTCTTCCGCTTAATACGGTGAATCCCGGATGCTGCTATGTAAAGCTATCTCTCCACCGCATAAGCTGAAGAATGCCCCATCATTTTGCTTTTAAATAACAAAAACCGCCTGTGAGTTGAAATCTTCACAGACGGTTCTAACATGGTAGAGGGATAAAATTATCCCATTCAAAAAGCAACTAGCTGCCATGACCTCGTATATGAGATTTTAGACTCATTTGGCTTTGTTGCCCTATCTTTCGGTAGGTTTACCAAGTATTAAGTTCTTTGATAATTTACTTTTTTACGATTGTTTTTATAAAAGCCGTAAGTGCATTGATCTGCTCGGCATCGAACTGTTTTAGCTGGTCAACAAGTGCATTCATTCCATTGGAGGTTTCCTCGCCGAAATTAAAAAATTCTTGTGGAGTAATGTTGAAATATTCGCAGATGTAAAAGAAATTTGCCATCGTCGGAAAGGCAGTACCACTTTCGATTGCACGAATATAGCCGGGATTCTGCCCGATTGAGAGGCTCATGTCTCTTGCAGACACACCCTTCTGTGTGCGCAGCTCAGTAAGCCTCTTAGAAAACTGTTCTTCGTACATGGCCACCACCATCCTTCTCAACTCTATTGTAGTCGAGAGCATAGCTGAAACCGAATGATTAAATCTATTATTTTTAATTGATATAATCAACTACCTGTGATAGACTAAAAGAAAATGGAAAAAATAAAACCATGAATTTTTACATTCATGGTTTATGTTTCCTGTCGCAGAGTAGCCCACTCTGCGACAGGATGATTCAATTGAATTTTACCGCCGATTACACGGATGGTCAAGAGAAAGCAATCTGAAATTCCGAAAAAAAGAAAATAATGTCGTACTTACTCGACAATTTCAACAAATTCGATACAATCCGATTGTATGCTCCGTCAAATAAGCCGTCAACGAAAGGAAGGTTTTTGTGTCAAGAAAAGGATTGAACATTTATAAAAGGAAGGATGGCCGCTGGGAAGCACGCTACATAAAGTCGCGAAATGCGCTGGGAAAGCCCAAATATGGTTATCTGTATGCTTCCTCCTACCGCGAAGTGCGATGTGATCTACAGCACACGCTCCAGCTCCAAGGTAAACCATCCGGAAGCGAGGAAAGAACCAGAAACAGTACATTTGAACTTGTTTCCATGGAGTGGCTTGACGCCTTTTCCATTAACTTCAAGGAATCCACCTACATTCGTTATCGGACGCTAATCGAATGCTATCTCATGCCATCATTCCAGACAGTAAAAATCGAGAAGATCACAAAAGAAATGGTAAGGAAGCTTTGCAAACACCTTGAACTGCACGGAAAAAAGGATAAAACCGGTCTTTCTCCCAAGACAATCTCGGATGTGCTCTCTGTTCTGCGTCGCATTCTGAATTATGCAGGAACACTCGGTATATTCGTAGATTCGAAGGTTCTTGATATCAGGGTCAAGCAGACGCAAAAGTCGTTGCCCATTTTAAGCCTCCCAGAGCAGATGATTTTGCAGCAATATCTAGAGGAACATCCCGATGCTCTGAATCTGGGGATTCTTCTTTGTCTACTGACAGGAATACGTATCGGGGAGCTGTGTGCGTTGACGTGGGAAAAGATTTCGATTTCGGAAAGGAATATCTATATCTGTCAGACGATGCAACGTATCCAGAATCGGGTACCTGGGAGCAAAAAACACATATCGAGATTGCATCTCCCAAAAGCAGCTCCGCTAATCGGAATATCCCAATCTCAAATTTGCTGTTCGGTTTTCTGGAGCGCTATTCCCTGAGTCACACCGGATTCTTTTTGAGCGGTTCTCCTTCGAAGTTTATCGAACCGCGGTGCATTCAGCGAAGATTTCACAAGATTTTGGATGCCTGTGGATTGGAAAAAGGAATTTTCATGTTTTAAGGCACACTTTTGCCACACGCTGTGTGGAAGCAAAAATCGACATCAAAACTCTGAGTGAGATTTTAGGACACTCATCTGTTACCATCACAATGAATCGATATGTTCATCCTTCGTTGGAGCTGAAGCGGGAAACGATGGAACAGCTGGCAGATTTTATTTCCGTCAAATAAGCCGTCAATCCGAATTGCCAAACGAATTACCGTTGTTTTTTCACCATTATCGCAGAGTGGGCTACTCTGCGACAGAAAATAATCCCAACAACTCACCTGTGCATTGTTGTACACCGTATAGATTCGGGTGTAAAGGGAACTTTTGATTCTACGGCAGAAATTCGTCTGCTGAGAATATAACAAACTTTTTACTTGAGGAGGACTTTATTATGAATTTGATGAAATGCCCCAACGGCCACCACTACGATGCTTCCCGGTTCAGCAGCTGCCCCTTCTGCGGCATGGAAGGTGTGAACGTTGGGCCGGATCAGACGACGGTTCCTTTGGACGTCCCGGTGTCTCAGCCGGGTCCCAGCGTAGCGACTGAACCTCTGAGCACTGCAATCCCCGATGACGATGACCGCACGCTCCCTGTAACTGCAGATATGTTGGACGGTGCTACAGAAAAGTCGGCACCAGTTGTTGGTTGGCTCGTCTGCACGGAAGGTGTGAATAAGGGAACCGACTATCGTCTGCATCAGGGCCGCAATTTTGTGGGTCGTTCTTCGGAGATGGATGTCTGCATCCTTGGCGACAACACGGTTTCCCGCAGCTCTCATGCGATTGTTGTGTATGATCCGCGTAGTAATGTGTATCTTGCGCAGCCGGGCAGCTCTAAAGAGCTGTTCTATGTGAACGATAAGCTTGTGCTCAACCCAATTGAGCTGAAGGCCATGGACCAGCTCAGCATCGGCGACACGAAACTGATGTTTGTTCCCTTGTGCAGCGAAAAATTCCACTGGTAAAACGAAATAAGGGGGAATCGTTGTGATAAATCGGGCTGGAAATAAAGAAAAGGCAAAACGTGTTCTGAATGAAAACGGAAATCTGTCCGGAATGGTCGGCATGGAGATTCTGTATCGGGTGATTGCGGCAATCACAAGTGTCCTGCTGGGTGCGATGATCGCAGGCGGCATTGGGGTCGTGTCGGCGGTTGTGTCGGCACCGTTCAAGCTGTTTGGTCTGGCGGGAATCATCATTGCCTATGTGCTGATTACTCCGATTGCAACGCTCGTCGGTGCTATCGCCGGTGGAGCAGTTGCCGGGCCGTTTGAAGTGGCACGATACCGGTACTATCTTTCTCTGCGGAAGAATGGAATCCGACCAAAAGTCACCTGCATCTTTGATGCATTTGATTTCTTTATGCAATTTGCCCTTGTTACAGGAGTGCGGATGCTGACGATCATGTGGATCCCGGTTCTGATCCAGTTTGCTACGCTGTTGCTGGCGGCTGTTGTTGCAGCGGCTTCTCGGAGTTATCTGGCGGCAATGCTGCTGGTGATGATCGGCATGATTGCAGCTCTCGTTGTTGCGGCCTACCGTTCATATCAGTTCTGGCCTATGGCTCTGGTGCAGGCAGATCATCCGCAGCTGAATGCAGAACAGGTTATGGAACGCTGCAAGGTAATGACGGAAGGTCATAAATTCGACCTGTTTGTCTTTGACCTCAGCTATCTCGGCTGGAATATTCTGAGTCTGCTTACCGGCGGTATTCTTTCTGTCCTGTATGTTGCACCGTACAAGATGATGGCAACTGCTTTTGTTTATGAAGAAATGAAGGGCCGCCCGGTTATGGTGGATGACATCAAACCGTCCACTGACGGCAACGGAATGACGATTGCTGTAGATCCGAAAAAATTGATGGGGATTGGCAGCACCGGTGGAAAGAAGCCGACTTCTCATATCCCGGCTGCTTCCAGAGCTGCGGGAGCAGCTCTGGAGGGGGTCGCCGGTATGTATGCGGGCTCGAGCTATCCGCTGGAGCCGAACCAGCCGGTCATTCTGGGCAGAGACCCTGTCTATGCGAAGATTGTGTTTTCTCAGGGTGCGCAGAAGATCAGCCGCCGCCACTGTGAGGTCATGTTCAACAGTCAGGTTCAGAAATATCGTGTTACCGATTTTTCCAGCAACGGCACCTACGTAAACGGAAGCCGCCTCCCTGCGAATTCTCCGGTGCTGCTGACCCGGGGAACGGAGCTTGCATTGGGCGATAACAACAATATCATCCGGCTGAGCTGAGTGATGCAGTATGCCTGAGAGACGCAGAAAAAGAACGAATCAGGATCGCGGAACAGATGAGGTGAAGCAGGATCGGAGCTTACTGTTGTATGTGCTGCTGTCTTTCGTGACGTTTTCGGTCTACCATTTTTATTTCATGGACTTGTGGGCGAAGGATGTCAACATTCTGTGCGAAAAGGATGGAAAACATACGGTGGGCGTCGAAAAAATGATGCTGTTCAGTGTCCTGACATTCGGCGTGTACAAATATGTGTGGCTTGCGGAGATCGTGGATCGCATTTGTGACAATGCGGCGGAATACGATGTGGAGGTCCGGCAGGACAGCGAAACCTTCTTTGTATGGATGATCCTGGTTCCGGTTCTTGGATATCTCGTCGCAATGTATCGAGCAATTCAGGATACGAACCGACTGGCTGAGGCATATGAGCGGAGCAGGCAAAAGCGCACGGAAGTGCACGACAACCCCAACACGAAACCTCCCCCGCCCTGTATGCGGGGGAGACTGTCTGGGTTGACCGGAAGTTTGGCGGGCAGAAGCTTTGAGCTGATACCCGGACGATCGGTGGAACTGGGTCGGAACCCAGCGGAGGTGTCGCTTATCGTAAGAGGCGAAAAAATCAGCCGGATTCACTGTACGGTTCAATATAATGGAAAGGATCTTGGGTTTAATGTTACCGACCATTCCCGGAACGGGGTATTCGTCAATGGGGTGCGTATTCCTTATAATGTGCCGACTTATGTGTCCGGGAAAAGTATTGTCGCACTGGCAGATGGTGCAAATAAGTTTCAGCTGATAGAAGCGGCGGACGAAGATGATAGGAGTCCGGCTTTAGGAGCAGACAATGAAGAGTAAAAAAATCATCGTTGCAGCACTGGTGGCAGTGGCTGCAATAGTACTGGCAGGATGCAGTCCGAGAAGCTCGATGGCAACATTATCCACCGATTCAGATTCGGAGACGGCAGAGGTCTTTTCGCTAGCCAAGGTCTTGAATCTTGGAACGAACTACTTGACCTCGCTGGATTATGATAACGCAATCTTGCAGTATATCGATATCATCCAGCACGACCCGACGAACAAGGAAGCCTATGCGGGCCTGTATGCCGCTTATGCAGCACAGGGAAAAGCCGATGAGGCAAACAAGGTCTTTGAACAGGCGCAGGAAGTGTTTGATGACGAGGCGGACTTTCTTCCAGGATTTCTGGATGATGCAAAGCTGGTCTTTGAAAGCGGTGGTGGAAACGTTCCCTTCCAGATGCTTTCGGAACACTTTTGGAATGACTTGAATTCGGTCTTTGCAAAAGACGTGGGCGAGGCGTGGATTGCGGCAGACCCGCAGAATGCCGACCCCTATGCCCTGCTGGGAGCACACTATGCGGCACTAGACGATGAAATCGGCATTGAGAAACTGCTCCAGAATGCGGAAACAAATGGCGTCGATTTCAACACCATCGATACCAAGATCAAAACGAACTCGGATGGAACCTGCACGCTGACGGTACAGATTAATGATTTCCTGAAGGATGAATCGGGGCAATCGGCATCTGTAAGTGTCAAGGTTGATGCGAAAGACAACGCTAAGACGGTCACCCAAAAGGTGGCCGAGAAAGCAGCGGACAGCGCAGCAAGCAAGGTCGTGGAAAAAAGCGGACTCACCGGCGAAGCGGCCGGCATCGCAAATTCGATGGCTCAGGAGGCTCTCCGAAAGGGCCTCGGCAGCGCGGGAAGCGGACAGGGAACCGAATCGTCCGGGACAGTGACGGCGCCTACCTATGACCCGTCGCAGGACAGCGGCGAAAGCGATGATTTTGACTGGTCGCAGATTCAATCGGAGTTTGATAGTCTGAAAGACGAATTTCCGTCTTAAAAGTCGTGTGGAGGAATGTGCATGAATTATAACGAAACCAGTCAATGGGCGGCGGATCTTGGAAGCGGCTACAGTTCGATCCGACCTCTTGGCGAGGGCGGGATGGGCACACTGTACCGCGCGCACAAAGACAGTCTGGATGTTGATGTCGTCATCAAGCGTGTAAAACAGAAGTTCAAGGGACGGATGGACGAGCGCGCGGAGGCCAATATCCTCAAAACGTTGAAGCACAAGTATCTTCCGAGAATCTATGACGTGATTGAAAGCCCGAGCGGCTATGTCTATACTATCATGGACATGATACCGGGCGAGAACATGCAAAACTACGTCAAAACGCACGGCCCGGTCAGTCAGAAGCTTGCATACCGGTGGGCCTGCCAGCTCTGTGAGGTAATCGCCTATCTGCACTCGCAGGTACCTCCGATTCTGCACTGTGATATCAAGCCCAGCAATATTATGATAACGCCCAACGAAGATATCTGCGTCATCGATTTCAACACATCACTTGTTTTTTCAAAAGGCGTACTGGCAATTGGCGCAACGCCGGGCTATGCGGCACCGGAACAGTATACCCGTCCGGGAGCATCGCCCGATACGATCGAGACGGTTCCGCTTGAAGAAACCATGCCGCTGCGAGGATACAAAGATGCGTTCGCCTATCAGAATGTCAGATCCAACAAGGATCCGTCCGGCAGAGGTGTGAGCAATTCTGTCACAGCGGCGCAAGCAACCAATGCGGGTGGTTATGGCACTATCAGCAAGAGAACGGACGTTTATGGCATCGGTGCGACTCTATACTATGCAATCACCGGGCAGCAGCCCGGCCATTCGCTGAAGGATGTTCGGCCCATCACGAGCTATAAACTCAAATTCAGCCGTAGCTTTTTGCTCATCATCGCCAGAGCGATGATGAAAAGGCAGGAAGAACGCTTCTGCGACGCACAGGAAATGCTCCGGGCACTGCAGGATATCCACGCAATCGACGGACGCTATAAAAAGGTGGTTCATTCTCAGCGAGTTGTGGCGGCGGTCTCTCTTGTCCTTGCGGTATCAGGAACTTTGGCTATCCTGTTTGGCGTACAGCGAATCGGCGTGGAACGGTACGCCGCTTATGATGCCCTCGTGCGGAAAGGCCGGACGGCCGCCGATGAAATGCGCTTTGATGAGGCGGAGCAGGACCTGCAGCAGGCTATCGCGATTTACGATGACCAGTTGGAAGCATATGTGGAACAGGCAGTCCTTCTCTATCGGCAGGGAAAGTATCAGGAGTGCATCGATGCAGTGGAAACGACGCAGTCGCGTGAGCTGAAATATTACAGCAGACAGAGCGTGGCAAACCTGTACAACGTGGCAGCGGAGGCTTACTACGAGCTGGAAAGCTATGAATCGGCTGCGACGATGTACCAGAAAGCGATAGGATACTCTCCTGATATCCTGAGCTATTATCAGGGTGAGGCGACCGCCCTGATTCAGCTGGGCGATTATTCTGGCGCGGATGAGGTCCTTGCAGAGATGGCGAAAGCTGTCCCTGACGCCGAACAAAGCGGTGCCTATCAGGTCGTTCAAAGCGAGCTTCTGAGAAAACAGGGAGACCTGCCGGATGCGCTGGATGCCGCCCGTAAGGCAATCGGCTCGGCGGACGGCAACGACCAGCTTGCACGCGCGTACCGTCTGGCAGCATCGATCTGTGAGGATATCGGAGACTCCATGCTTTCGGAGGAAATCAATCTCCTGAATCAGGGCATTGAACAGCTCCCCGATGGATATTACAACGCGCTGGCCGGACAGCTGGCGTCCGCATATATTCGTCAGGCGGAAGCGACCGGGAATCCCGGCTATCAAAAAGATGCCTTGCGAACCTATCAGCAGCTGGAGAAAAACGGAAACACCACGCTGGAAGTCCGGCTGAATATCGCAATGTTGCAATATCAGCTACATGATTTCTCCAAAGCGATGGAGATGCTTCAGGCACTGAAAAAAGATTACCCCAAGGACTACCGGGTGTATAAATGGCTCGCCTTTGTTCAGGGCGAACTTGATTTGCAGAACGGAGCATCCTACACGAAAACGCTGGGATATTACGAAACGGCTGCTGAACTCTATCGTGCAGAGCAGGCATCTGGCGTGTATGACCCGCAGATGGATGAGCTGGACCGCATGGCACGGAACAACTGGCAGTAAAAGAGGTGGAGAAAATGACGGTTGGACAAATCATGGTGGTGTGTGGTATCTGTCTGGTGCTGGTTGCTGTTTTATTGGCCGTGGTCGGGAGCGTTCTGCTGCACAAAAAGAAGAAAATGGTTCTTCTTGAAATCGAACACGAATACCGCTGAGAAAGCAGGAAAAGGAACATGAAATATTGTGCCGCATATTATTCCGATATCGGAATACAGAAGGAAACGAATCAGGATTCTCTCCTTCTGGTGCAACGAGGTCAGACTCAGGACGATGAAGCTGTCCTCGCAGTGATCTGCGACGGCGTAGGTGGACTGAAAATGGGCGAGCGGAGCAGCGCAACGGTCGTGACAGCCTTCCGGGACTGGTTCGATGAGCGTGTCGAGGAACTATATGAACAGGAAGAACCGGAGACGGAGCTGTTCGATGACTGGGACAATCTTATCCAATCGCTTCATATCCGGTTGAAAGACAACTCCGAAAAGGCCGGATTCCGCAGCGGAACGACAGTGGAAGCTGTTCTTTTTATGAAAGGTCGGTATTACATCTGCCATGTCGGAGATTGCCGGACATATATCATTTCGGATACCCTCACGCAACTTACGACAGATCATACCATCGTCCAGCGTGAACTTACCGAAGGAAAACTGACACCGGAACAAGCCCGGAAAGATTCGAGACAAAGCCTCCTGCTTCAGTGCGTGGGAGCGGGCAAAGATGTGAAACCGGATTATCTTTCCGGTGAGGTTCTGCCGCACCGGACGTTTCTGATCTGCTGCGACGGGTTTCGCCGCAAGGTGACAGAGGCTGAAATAAAAAGAGCTGCAGGTATTCTTCCAAGGAAAAAAGTTACATGAGGCTCTGGAAGAAACAGCACAGCTCTGCATGAAACGAAAAGAGACGGACAATATCACAGGCATCCTTATCAGCGCGGTCGGAGAGAAAAAAGGTCTTTTTCCCATTATGGAAAAAGGCTACGCAGACTGCGGGGAAAAAGGTAATAAAGGATATCTTGCTGGAACACTCTACTCCGGCGGATAAAATATTGTAAAACAAAGGAGACATTATTATGGAGGACAACAGAAAATTTGCAACATTCTTTGCGGATGCCCCCAAGGGTAAAAAAATTGGAGCGGTTCTTTCGTGGATTGCAACGGTGATTTTGCTTGTGGCACTTTTTGTGCCGGGGTATCAGCTGAGATACCAGATGAAAACGGAAAAGGGGACCTTTAAGGATATCCCTGCAACCATGACTTCTGAGCTTAAACAGATGAAAGAAGCAGCAAAGCTGAATTTTCAGTTCGGTGCGGGCACTACCTCCGATAAGATCGATGAATTCGTTGAAAAAGGCAGTACGAGTGTATTTTCCTATCTTGTCAGTCCCGATTTGCAGAAGGCAAGGCTGGTAAATCTTGAAACCATGAGTGATGCCTCGGATGATATCTCTAAAATTTGCGTGGCACTGTTGGTACTGTTCTTCGTGCTGGTCGTCGCAGCGGCTATTGCTAGTGTGTTCACGATAAGCTGGTGCGCACTGGTGGCGAACCTGATTGGCATCATCGAGTTGCTGGCAGTGTACTTCTTTGTGTTTGCGGGTAAATTTTCCATCGATCCGACGGACACTTCGATAACCAGCCGTGTTGCCCCTGCACTGACTATGATTCTGATTGTGCTCCTCGTACTGGCCGCAATCATGTCCGTGGCTTCCGTGATCGTTAGCTATGCGGTGCATGAAGACGAGGAAGCGTTCGTGGACGACTGGAACAGCAACGATCCGAGTCGGGATGCCGAGACGAATCTGGTCGATGACGGCAATGCCACAACCGTGCCGGCAACGGACAACTCGATGACAGTCGTGGCCTCTTTGATCCAGATGAACACGAACCGGAGTTTTGCAATCTACAATAACACAGAGGTTGTGATCGGCAAGGGTTCTCAGGCAAACATCATCGTCTCCAACCCGATCATCAGCCGTGCCCATGCGAAGATTAGCTGCCGCAATGGTGTCTGCACCATTCAGGACCTTGGCTCCAAAAATGGCACGTTCGTGGGCGACGAGAAAATTCTGGGCAGCAATACAGTGACGCTGGCGAATGGTATGTATATCACGCTCGGAAACGAAATCTTCCAGTTCAAAAACTGAGCCGGGAAAGTATTAGGACGGGGTGAGATAAAAGATGGCGGGTCTGGAAGAAAAACTTTGTCCCGTTTGCTTTCAGGAAGCGATGGAGCATGGGGAGTGTCGGAACTGCGGGTATCATGCAGAAGAATCTTCTGCAGTGAAAGACTATCTGGCACCGTTCACCATTCTGAAAGAAAAATACCTGTTGGGCAAGAGTTTGGGACAGGGCGGTTTCGGAATTACGTATCTTGCTGAGAATATGCAGAGCGGCCTACGCTGCTGCATCAAAGAGTACTTCCCGTCCGGTCTGCTTCAGGGGAGGACACCAGATGGTGCCCTCATCCTGGCAGATGAAGAAAACCGGCCTGAGTATGAAGAGGGAAAGCAGCAGTTCATTGAAGAAGCATGCGCCCTTCAGGAGCTTCGAGAAAATATCTCTGTCGTTGACATTCTGGATTTTTTTGAAGAAAACGGGACGGCATATTTTGCAATGGAGCTGATTGAGGGTTGCAATCTGCGGGTGTTCCGAAAAAATCATAATCCGAAGCAGACGCTCAAGATGGCACTCCAGATGCTGTTCCTGCTCGGAAGTTCACTGGCAGAAGTCCATCGTTTCGGCATGATCCACGGGGATATCAGCCCGGAAAATATCCTTATCACACAGGACGGTGAAATAAAGCTCATCGATTTCGGCGCGGCACGCTCGTTCCGTCAGGGGAGCGATAATAAAGAAAGAAAAATTTACCTGAAGCCGAACTACGCCCCTTACGAGCAGTATACGCAGAAACCGTGTCAGGGACCGTGGACGGACATTTACGCACTGGCCGCAACTTTCTACTTTATCGTGTCAGGGCGCAAGATGCTGGACGCACTGAGCCGTGCGAAAGGAGCCTCCTATCCCCCGTTGCACGAGCTGTGTCCCGCTGTCTCCCGACAGCTGTCGGACGTGATTGACAAGGCGTTGGCGTTCGACTACCACGACCGTTATCGCAGGATGCTTGATTTTCTGGATGCACTGGAACAGGTCGTCCGGCCGGAGGACTACGACATCGATTTGGGGGCACTGATGCCGAAATCAAAGGCATCGAAGCAGGCGGAAATTCATGTCGAGACTTCCGACGACTCGGAGAAGATGTGTCAGGTTGAGGAGCAGAATATGCCAGAGCCGAAGCGCCTGGCCGCATTCTTCCATCCGAAAAAACGCAGGCTGGCATATCTGGAGCTGACGATGCGGAAATCGGGTGGTCACATTTCCAGACGGCGGTGGATAATCGAGCCGAATCGCACGGTGAAGGTCGGGCGTTTGGCGACGAGCGACGTGATGATGCCAGCGGATAACCAGATCAGCCGGAATCACTGCGAGGTGTTTTACAACGAGCCCAAGCGGGAATTTATCGTCAGGGACCTGTCCAAATATGGCACCTATCTGGCGGACGGAAAGCCAATGGAAAAAGAAAAATCGTATACACTGAAAGATGGCGATATTTTTTGTGTCGTGTCGCCCGAGTACACATTCAAGGTGGTGATTGAAACGTGATGTCCCTGTTCAAGCGAAAAAAGGCAGGCGAGGAAGCCAATACCATTCCCGAAGCGATGGATGATATCACACAGACTCTTCTGATACCCGTAAAAGACGAAGGAGAAAAAACGATGTGTGCCGATGCCTATGAGACGAGTCAGGCGGAGATCGCCAGCTATACGTCGATTGGAACCCGGAAAAGCCAGCAGGATTCGATATGCTTTGATTTTGGGGATTTCTGCACAGTCTGCGCTGTGTGTGACGGTATGGGCGGGCTTACCGGGGGCGAACGTGCCAGCGCTTTGGCGGCGCATGGGGTAACGAGATACCTGCTGGAACACGCTCAGGCGGAAGATATTCCTACGGAGATGGGACGCGCAGCACTACGACTGAACGAGGAAGTCAAGAATCTCCGGGACCCGGCCAACCAGAAAATCGAAGCGGGGACGACTCTGACGACAGTGTTTCTCCGTAACGGGAAGCTGTTCTGGTGCAGTATAGGAGACAGCCATATTTACCTGTATAGAGATGGTACGCTAGAGCAGTTGAACATCGATCACAATTTTGGTGCCCAGCTTGACCAAATGGCACTGGAGGGCAGCATAACACAGGATGAGGCACTGCATCATCCGCAGCGTGCTGCTCTGACAAGCTATCTTGGGATTTCGGAGCTGACATTGATCAGCGGAAACCGGATGCCGTTCCAGCTTCGGAAGGGAGATGTGCTCATTCAATGCACGGACGGGCTGTACCGCTATCTGCCGGACAGCACTATGTGCAGAATTTTGGCCGTGACGGGAAATCTGAAACAGGCGGCGGAACAGATGGTCAAAACGGCACTTGCTGTTCCCGGAGGGCACGATAATACGTCGGTTCTATTGGCAAGATATAAAGGCTGAGATCGGAAAATTATAGAAAGAAAGGGGTGCAATAAAAAAACTGGAAGAAGGCACAAAATAAAAGGAGTGTTGCTTTATGGCAAACAGCAAACTTCAGATGCCCGCTAATTATATGGCACTGAACGAAAGTGAAATGTCTTGTGTTGAGGGCGGCGGTATCATTTCTCAGGTCTGCTATGCTTTCGGACGTATGTTCCGTAGCACCTACTACGATAAATGGGAAAGCGAATCCAAAATGCTTGAGCAGTCCCATGGTGCTGTCGTTTCCAAGAAAAACGGTGTATATACTTACTCCGATGGTTATACCCACACAATGTCTGGTGGCAGCAACTGGGGCTTTACCAGTCTCGGTGACTTCTTCTATGGAATCGGCGATCTGTTCGCTGCATTCTATCTGTAAATTCTGAGCTTCTGCGAAGCATCGCAGAGCTTTAACTTATGGCATTCTTCCAGTTTTTTATTGCATCACAAATTTCGATAACTCAAGCAAAGGAATATCATTATGAAGAAATCTACTGCGAATCATATTCACAGAAAGCGCCGTAAGAACAACCTGACATGGCTCTTTGCTCTGCTTGGCATTCTTGTACTGTTTCTGGGAACGATTTTGGCTTTTTTGATTTTCAGCAATTTGTCGTCTAAGCCTACTGAAACTGTTCAAGAAGTCTCTGCGGTGAATGTAGAAAAAGACATCCCTGAAACGGACATGGGTGATCTGATTTATCACGAACCGGCAGCAGAAAATGTTGTAATGCAGGGCGGTTTTGGATATGTTAACAACGAGCTTCTGGTCACATTGGACAGCTCCGACAGTCTTTCTGCACTGAAAGATTATCTGCGGACGATTGGCGGTGAGGTCGTTGGTGAAATCCCTGTCACTGCGGATTACCAGATTCTTCTCCCTGCTGCGCATACGCAGGAAGAACTGGAGCAGATGATTGAACAGCTCAAAGCACTCCCCTATGTGAGACGTTCTTCTCTGAATTATGCATTTGAGCTGGAAAATGACGCAATTTCGGGTTCTTCGGCGTATTATCCAAATGATAAAAAATGGGACGATTGGAGCGGAAATTCTGGAAACAACTGGAACATGAAGGCCATTGATGCGCCGGGTGCATGGGTATACCGTAATCAAATGCAGCCGGTCAATGTTGGCGTGATAGACGGCATTTTTTACCCATACCATGAGGATCTAAAAGATGTCTTTCAAGAAATGCCGCTTGGAAATGCTTCCGCTATGATGAATCAAGGCTTGAGTATATGGAAAGGAAAGTGGTCAGGCAAAGGGCATGCAACGCATGTTTCCGGAATTATTGGTGCGGATTTTGATAATGGAAAAGGTATTTGCGGTGTGGCTCCAAATGCAAAACTATACGGAGTGGATTGGTCTGACTCACCATTATATCGTACCATTGATAAGAAAAACCAACCTTTGGAGATGGAAGTAATCTGTATTGCATGAAAATTGCAATGTTATATCTTGTTGTTGAAAAACAATGTCAGGTAATCAATATATCACAAAGTGCATTTGGAGTAGAAGTAAGGTGCAACGCAAGCAACAATAATGATGATGCTATTAATGTTATAAATAAATTTAATGAAGAATTTGCATCATTTTTGAAATATGTCCGAGAACTTTCAAAGATGGAATTTATCATTTGCAAATGCGCAAATAATGATAACAACCATGATCTGTTTTTTCAAAAGATGCAGATGATGATTTCAATCTTCCATATATTTTGTATAGTGACTATTTGAAATATATGAATGGTGAGTTCGATAGTACGGACGATGAAACGAAAAAATATTGGGATGAAAAGTTCAAACGATATGCTGGAAGGATTTCTAAAGAAAATTGTAAAACTCACAGTGTAAACGCACAGTGGGATATGATTAGCGGTATTACAGATCCGGAAATCGAGGATATGATTATTGTTGTTGGTGCGGCACAGAATACAGGAAAGCATTCATCTTGGGGAAAATGTAAGCATACCGGTTATGAAGTAACAGCTTACAGCAACCGGGGAAGCAGAGTGGATGTGCTTGCGCCAGGAGGAGAGAAGACTATTGACGGAATACCTGATGCGTCCATCTATAGCACAGTTCCTTATGGAAATGGCTATGATGGCCTTGTTGGTACTTCCATGGCGTGCCCTCACGTTGCTGGTGTTGCTGCAATGATTTTTGGCATTGATCCTACCTTTACCGCCAAAGAAGTGAAGGATATTATAATAAGCACTGCAACAGGAAGTTATGGAAGTGTTAAGGAACAATATCCGTTGTTAAACGCGCGTTTGGCGGTGGAAAAGGCAATCAAACTGAGTAATGAGAAAGCCAAAGGTCAAACTGGGGATGATTTGCCATTTGAACCAAGTGGCGAGCACCAGTACAGAATTTTCTATGATGCGCTTACATGGGAAGAAGCAAAAGCGGCCTGTGAAGCCAAAGGCGGACACCTTGCAACAATTACTTCAGAAGAAGAACAACAGAAGTTGAATCTCTATAATGCTGGAAACCACAAACTCTGGATCGGCGGCTATAAAAACACGGAGGGGCAATGGTGTTGGGTGACAGGCGAACCATGGGAATATGAGAACTGGGGCGACGGTGAACCTAATAATTCCAGTAATGTCGTTGCGGGAGAAAGCTGTGTTGCCATGTGGCCGGAAAAATGGAACGACCTTGCGAATAGTAATGTTTATGAGCAAAGCGGATACATTTGCGAATGGGAAGCATCCGATGTGGCCGAGGAAACACAGGTCGAAGGTTACACAGGACACCTCTATGAGTTCTATACATTGCCCGAATCGGAGTGGGAGTCCGGCCCAATCACATGGCAGCAAGCAGAGAGACGCTGCGAGTGGAAAGGCGGTCATCTGGCGGTCATTGAATCGTCAACGGAAAATTTTCTTCTCTACAGTGCAATGAAAGCAAAAGGGTACGAGAATGCCTACTTTGGTTACAGCGATAAAAGCTCTGAAGGAAACTGGAAATGGGTCAATGGAACCAGCACCGCTTATACAAATTGGCATTCTGGTGAGCCGAACAATCAGGATGGTATTGAGCACTATGCAATGTTCTATGAAAATTTTCAGGATGGGACATGGAATGATGCAGATGGAATAATTGATGCCGGATGTGCCTACATCTGCGAATGGGACGACCCTACAGATAAAATATCCCAAGGAGATAGCTTTACAGATCAGCAGCTGCGAATCATTGCAAAAGATTTGGGTGTTCCGGATGACCTTAATGTAGAGATTCGTCAATCGCCGAAAGCATATTGGGAGTCTGCTGGCCTTTGGGATATTTATGTTGAGATAACTCATAACGGAAAACTAGTGGCATCGGGAAGCTTCGATGTTGAAACGGGAGAGATGGGACGCAACATTTATATCTATACTCCCGTCTGATACTCTTTTTCTTCAAAGCTTCTGCAAGCAGTGCAAGCTGGTACCAACTTGCAATTTTTGAATCTGATTTCTAAAAATCAAATTCAAAATGCTTGTTGGGCTGTGCCCAAACCCCTTGCGTTCTGCATCCGACGGATGCAGGCTGCGCATTTTTGCAAAATGCTTTTTAATCTGAGTGCCGATGCCTGTGGTGTCGGCACTTTTTGCACAGATGGATTTCCGGAAGCAGAAAATAGTGCTATGCAGCACATCCGGGATTGTGCTATACTTGATTTACATAAACTTGTTTGTCCTAAAAAGTTGGAGGTGTTCATGGCAACACGAACCATTTGTTTTCCCATATCCGGCTATCCCTATTGCAGAGAACAGCCGGTGACATTCACATGGATAAAAGGCAGCAAGCGGCAGAATATCCGTGCCGTCCATGATGCCGTCCATACAACAGACCCGGATGTTTCGATTCTGGAAGTCAGCTCTGCATCCGTTCAGCCGGAGGGTGAAGGTGTTTCTTCTCTGCGGCTTTTGCTGCATCTGGATTCTGTTGCGCAGGATGTACCCATCAGCACGGTTTTTGAAGCCACCAAAGTGTTTGAACATGGTGGGCCATTCGCTGACCTTCTGACCTGTGAGCCACCCAAAGTCCATAAGGACACTCGGCTGCGAACCAGTGGAGAGCTGCTGCGCTACTCTCTGGAAGAAAGTGAGTATCCGACAGAGCCGTACCCGGATTCGTTCTTTGAGTGGCTCTATTGCCGTGCGTTGAAGCAGTCCCCGGAAAAGGCTGCGCAGCTGAGCAGATATAATGCCTTTTCTGATATTGCTGCCGCAGCGGATTCAAAAAAGTATTATGGCGATTCCTCGCGAGCAGTTGCAATCTATGTAGGACTTGCAGCGGCAGGAAAACTTCCGTGCATCGATTCCTATGAATCATTCATTGCGGAAGTTTACACGGAGCCAAAACCTCTGCCTAAATCCGGAAAATCTGAGGTTGCTTCAGAAACGACACCCGAAGTTTCTGCACCAGCAAAAGAGATTCCGGTAGACGAATCGCCGCAGTCCGATAATGCAAATGCGGAAGTGATTCCGGACATTGCGCAGATGGAGCATATCCTTGAGCTGCCCAAAGTGACCTGCCTGCTTCTCTCTTTGGCAAAAAATGCTGGTCTTTCTGCAAATAATTCCAGTGAGCTGGCGTATAAGGGAAAGGAATTCCTTCTTGACACTTATCAGAAAGCACTGAAAAACAAAACGCTCCAAATCAATATCCAGAAGAACAAAATTACATTTCCGATGGAGGAGCATGACAGCGGATTTCATGCAGTCGGTATGTTGACCCGTTCGCCTGCTTGGGAATACGGATGGAAGTTTAACTATCTGACTGAGAATACATCCGGTGCAGAAAAGTCCGAAGTTAAAGAAAAATCCCTCCGAAGCCTTTGACCGCATTGGAACATCTGGAACGCTGTGGGTATAAAATCGTTCAGCAGGTCGTACCGAAAAAACTTCCACCGATTGCCGTTCAGCGGATGGCATGGAAAACAGGCGAAGCTCTTTGCGACCCGGTAGTGGTGGATTTCTTGCAGTTTATTCGGACACATATGCAGAGTGACGGCTCTTTTTCGTTCCGTATCCCAAAGGGTACTTCCAAGAATTCGTTTGCCACACTTTCGGAAATCGCTCAGACGTGGGATAAAATGGGACTTTTTGCATCCATTGTGATCTATCCGCAGAATATCGTCTATGAGCTTGCGCAAAATGAGACTGTCCGGCATTTCCTGAGCGGGAAGTGGCTGGAACTTTTTGTGGAGCATCAGGTTCAGCAGATTTTGAATCGCTATCAGGAGGAGCAGGGTGCAGAAGTTTCGCTTTGCTCCAATGTGATTCTTTCAGAAGCGGCATCCGCAGGGAGCACGCATGAACTGGATGTTGCGTTTTCCATCAACGGAAAATTCTTCTGGGTGGAAGCTAAATCGTCCAGCCGAAGTATTGATTATGGAAAATACGCTTCTCTATGCGAAAAGCTGAAAGTAACCTCCGACCGACTGCTTTTGGTCAACAGTGATTTGTCCGTGGAAGAGTGCGAAGGTGTTTCTTATTTCTGGAATTACCGAGTTGCAAATTGTGCAACGATCACGCAGGAACTGGAAAACATGATTGCCAAACAAATTGAAAGCGCCGGAAATGCTGCTCTGAGTATAGACTGAGTAATAAGCAGAAAAGGCCCCGAGAACCTTGCCGGATAAGCGGCAAAGTTCTCAGGGTCGTATTGTTTATCTGGAATGTTCGGTTTGCTTTGGATCCTTTTCCTCATCAAAGAAAAGCTCGATATTTTTCTGCGCTCGAAGAAGCTCCTGCATCTCATCGCGCGCCTTGCGGTAGTCCGGGTAGCGTGCTTTCTTTTCTGTCAGCAGTTTGGAATATTCCGCATCCAACTCCTTAATCTTGGGGAGCGTTTTCAAATTGGATTCATCAAACGCCGCTTTCGCCGCCTTGTGCAGCGTGATTTCTGTGCAGTGCTCTTCCAAAAACTTTTTGCTGTACCCAGCTTTACGGTAGGCATCATACACAGGTCGAGTCTTGGCATAGTTGATGATGTGTGCTTTCAGCACTGCGATTTCTGCCAGCCGCTTCTCAGAGGTTTTGATGGAATCGCCCAGTTCGTGATAGCGAGAAAGTGCAGCATCCGCACGTTCCTTTAGCTCGTCTGCGCTGCTGATTTTCTGCTGTTGCAGAAAAATCAGCGTTTTGGACATCTCTTTCAGGTTGTGCTTCTTCGCCCAACGCTCGTATCCACCGCCCTTGACCTCGGCAAGTTTCGCTTGAATGTCCACCAGCAACTGAAATGTCTGTTCCTTTGGTGGCTGTTTCTGATGGGGATGATGCTTTGCCCTACCAGCCAACACCGCCTTGATTTCTTCCTCACTGTACCCAGCACCCAGTGTCTTGAAACGGATAAAGCGCTTCTGCCGTGCGCCCTTGACGGAAGTGTATTTGCCGCGTTTGATTTCATAGCCCTGCTGTTCCAGCTTTTGCAAAAATTCTTCGTAGTCGGTGGGTTCCTGCTGCAAAATTTCATCGATGATACCGCACAGCCGGTCGCGGTTGCTTTCCCTTGGCGGGTAAGTGATGCGCTTCTGCCGCTCCCGGTAAGGCTTCTTTTCGATTACGGAAAGCTGATGTTCCAGACAGATCAGATCGCTCAATCGCTGCACTGCCAGACCGGAAAAGAAAAAATCCCGAAATTTCCGGGTGCCGTCCAGTGCAGTGGAATTGTAGATGATATGGTTGTGGATGTGTTCCCGGTCAGTATGAGTGGCAACAATAAAGGCGTGTTTGCCTTTCAGAAATCGGGAGGCCAGTTCGTAGCCGATGCGGTTGGCTTCCTCTGCCGTGATTTCACCGGGCCGGAAGGATTGCCGTATCTGATAGGCGATGACATTGCTTTTTTGGCTGCGCCCGGTGGCCTGCTCGTATAGCTTCTTTGTGAGCATGAACTCCTCATCCACGGTAAGCGGGCTGCATTGATAACTACTGACAAGCTCGCCCTTTTCAGTCTTGTCGGGGTTCTGTGCATAGTCAGTGCGGTCTTTTAGGCAGGCGGCGATAGATTTCCCTTTGTGCTGATGCAGTGCAATCAGACGAGTAGCAGCCAGAGCAGATCACCCCCCAAATGAAAAAGCCGCCCGAAGGCGGCAAAAGATTCAAAATCAAATCACGTCCCGGAACCAACCGCTGAATCGTTCAACGCCCTCCACCATTGCAGTTGCGCCGACAAAAAGGACAAAGCACAAAAATTCAGCAACCAGCAGAATCAAAAACTGATCCCAAGTCTGGCGGTAGACGGTGTAGATGCCGCAGCCGAAAATATACAGCATCAATGGCGCAACAATATAGCTGGACAAGGTAAGCAGCCACTTTGCCATCAGAGCCAGAAAAGCTACAAACAGAGAGATCGGGGCAAGCACCATCTTGAACAGAATCCTCATATCAAACACCAACCTTTCCTTTCGCCCCTATTATAAAAGTATCGGTCCCTGCCTTGCAAGGATGTCAACCGTTATGTAAGCCCGCAGCCTCCTACTGCGGGAAATTTTTTAGAGTTCGGTGAGTTTGTCGAGAAGTTGCTTGCCAATAGCTATCAGCTCATCCAACCGACTACGCAAGTCCTCTAAATCGGCGGCATAGAGCTGCCCGCTTTCATTGGCCCGTTTCGCCACCTGATTCAGGTTGTTGCTGCAATTCTGAAGAAGGTACGCCATCCGACGCAGCTGTGGTAAATCAAGATTCAGGCAGTAACCATCCAGAGCCATTTTTCGCAGATAAGAGCCAATGCTCAAAATACCGCAACTTTCCATCTTCTGACGAATGCGTTCCAGTTCGACTTTGCTGACACGAAAATGGATCTGCTGGTCACGGTGCTCCGTCACCGGGCATCACCATCCTTATCCAAGTAAGATTTGAATGGTCGGACAGGCTCCACTTTATCAGCCTTTTCTTCCAACGCAGCCAGCACAGAGGGGCGGGCATCCGGCTTTTCTTCCGCTTCGGGTTCTGTCCGGCTGGACTGATGCTCCATGTTCAACAGCGCATCCAATTCTGCAAGGCGGGCAGACTTGGTTTGCAGTTCTTCCTCCTGCGCAAACGGCTTGGCGATTTCAACCTCTGCGGCCTGCTTCTGCTGTTCCAGAGAATCCAGTGCGGCCTCAGCATCGGCAATGCGGTCGGCAAAATTGCCGATGGCATTGTCCAGACGGACGATGTTGCCGCGAGGGTCATCGCCCAGCGGTACCGGATAACTCAGCTCGCCGCGGAGAACGATTTGATGCTCATTCTTGAAACTGTCAAAGCGAATGTTAAGCTCAAAGCCGCGATAGGTGCCCAGCAGCATCATATCCGCATTCGGCATCTCCTTGCAGGCGAGCATCAGCCGCTCACCAGCTGCTTTTTTCTCATCGAACACCATGCCCTTGATCGTCATGCCGCAGAAGTTCTCCTTATCCTGCGGGTGTGCGTCTGCGATTTGGGCATCGTTTTTCAGAGCCGCAATACGGTTCTTCGCTTTCTGAATTTCCTCCGGGTAATGCTTGAGCAGCTTATCTTCCAGACGATATTTCTGGTTCTGGTAATCCGAGCGCAGCACCTTGAGCTTTGCTACCTGCACATCCAGATCCATCTTTTCCCGGATGCGCGGGTCGCCTGCGCATAGGGCCTTGACCTCGGCATACGAAAGAGCCTGCTCATCCACATCATCACAGGAGCGCATCGGAGATTTGCTCGTCATGATCTGCGAAATAAACTTCTGCTTGTTTTCCAGCGTTTGCCAGAGGTAGGCGTCGAATGTCCCCTCCGTGACGTAATTATAGACGTAAACTTGTTTGTTTTTGTTGCCCTGACGGATGATTCGGCCGTTGCGTTGGGTCATATCGGACGGTCGCCAGCCTACATCCAGATGATGCACGGCCACCAGCAGGGTCTGGACATTGGTGCCTGCGCCCATCTTTGCAGTGCTGCCCAGCAGGACACGCACCTTGCCGCTGCGGACTTTGGAGAACAAATCCGCTTTCTTACCTTCAGTATCAGCGTTGTGGATGAACTCGACCTCCGATTCCGGCACCCCGGCGGCAAGCAGCTTTGTGCGAATATCATCGTAGACATTGAACGAGCCGTCTCCCTTGGGCGTGGACATATCGCAGAAAATCAGCTGCGTCAGATTATCCTCTTTGGTTTCGTTCCAGATACGCAGAACATTGTCGACGCAGGCATTCAGCTTGCTGTCCGGGTCATCCGGGGTGAGCGGATTCATCAGCCGCTGGTCAAGGCCGATTTTACGTCCGTCCGAGGTGATCTTCAGCATATTGTCCACCGAGGGGTCAACCGCACCGCTATGCACCTCAGCAGCACGTTCGCTCAGGGATTTCACCATGTCCTGCTGGATTTCCGAGGGTTTGACCACGACAGTTTCAAACTTGGCTTCCGGAACAGGCAGATGCAACTGGTCGGAAGTCTTGATGTCCGCTGCCTCCTTGAACATATTCATCAGCTCCGGCAGGTTAAAGAACTTGGCAAAACGTGTGCGCGCACGGTAGCCGGTTCCTTCCGGCGCAAGCTCAATGGCCGTGGTGGTCTCGCCAAACGTAGAAGCCCATGCATCAAAGTGGGTCAGTTGTTTCTGCTGGAGAGTGCTGTACTGCAAATAGCGCATCAGGGTGTACATTTCCGTCATGGAGTTGCTGATGGGCGTTCCCGTTGCGAAAATCACGCCGCGCCCGCCAGTCACTTCATCCAGATAGCGACACTTGCCGAACATATCGCTGGACTTCTGTGCTTCGGAGGTAGAAAGGCCAGCAACATTGCGCATCTTGGTGTAAAGATATAGGTTCTTGTAGTTCTGGCTCTCGTCCACAAATAACCTATCTACGCCTAATTGTTCAAATGTGACCACATCATCCTTGCGATCGGTGGACTGTAGCTTTTTCAGTTTCACCTCCAGTGTTTTCCGTGTCTTTTCCATCTGTTTCACGGTAAAATGCTCACCGGACTGTTCCTTGGCCTCTGCAATGGCTTTTTCGATTTCCTCGATCTGATCTTCGATGATCCGTGCCTGCCGTTCCGCAGAAAGAGGGATTTTCTCAAACTGCGAGTGGCCGATAATGACGGCATCGTAGTCGCCGGTTGCGATGCGGGCGCAAAAACGCTTTCGATTGGCGGGTTCAAAGTCTTTCTTGCTGGTAACGAGCAGCTTTGCATTGGGGTATAGCCGCAGGAACTCGCTGGCCCACTGCTCGGTCAGATGGTTGGGTACCACGAACAGGCTTTTCTGACACAGGCCCAAACGCTTAGATTCCATTGCCGAAGCTGCCATCTCAAAACTTTTGCCGGCACCCACCTCGTGGGCGAGCAGGGTGTTCCCACCATAAAGCACATGAGCAACTGCATTGCGCTGATGTTCCCGCAGATTGATCTCCGGGTTCATGCCCACAAAATGAATATGACTTCCGTCATACTCACGGGGTCGGGTGCTGTTAAACAGCTCATTGTACCTCTTCACCAGCAGAGTCCGCCGCTGCGGATCTTTCCAGACCCAGCCAGCGAAAGCATCCTTGATGGCCTGCTGTTTCTGCTGGGCGAGGGTGGTTTCGTTTTGATTCAGCACACGCTTTTCTTTCCCATCCTCCACGATGGTATCATAAACGCGGCTGTCACGCAAATTCAAGGTGTCTTCCAAAATCTTGTAAGCATTGGCCCTGCGGGTACCGTAGGTTTCGGTGGCCATAATGTCACCAAAGCCAGTAGCAGATTTATTGCTGATTCGCCATTCGGAAATATAAGGGGAGTAGCGAACGGTGATGGCATTGTTGTAGCGGATACGATAGGGCGGCTGAAAAGTTTCCATCATAAACTGCTGCACGATGGAGGGCGCAAGCCAAGTGGCACCCAAACGCACATCAATTTCAGATGCCTCCAGATCTTTGGGCTGTGCCTTGGTCAGTGCGTCCACATTAACCTTGAACTCCGGGTGACTTTCCGCAGCAAGCTGTGCCATCCGCAGCTTATCGCGTACATTACCCGAAAGGTATTCGTCCGTAGTCTGCCAGCCTGCTTCCGGGTCGTCAGCATCCACAGCAGGGTCTTTGAAAATCACGCCGGACAATTCGGTGGTGATGCGCTCATAGTTACCGGGAGTGCCCAGCAGTTCTGCCATATAAGGCAAATCGACCTTACCATGCTCACCAATAGATACTGCCAGTGCTTCGCTGGGGGTATCCACACTGGTGACAACACGCTCTGGCCGAATCGTCCGCTTGGTGAACATATCTGCCTTGGACTTGAGATTTTTATTCTCGTCCAGATTCTCCAGTGAGCAGAGCAGATAGTAGGAACTGTCATCATCGAACAGGCGGGCATTTTTCTTGTCGTTGATCAGCCCGTATTTTGCAGTAAAGGCATCGTAGGCGGCGTTCAATTTTGCTTGCGATGCCTTAATGTCCTCGTCCGGGAAGTCGTTCAACTGCTGCTGAATCAGTTCGTTGACGATCTGCCGCAACTCCACCATACCAGCTACACGGCCTTTGGCGTTGTCGGACAGTTCGATCTGCGTCATGATAGAGTTTTCTCGGTAGTAGATCTCGCCATCAACAACCGTATAGCTAAAATTCTTCACAGTCGGGTCTGCGGGCAGCGTTTTGCGCTGTGCTTCCGCATCTGCGACGTCCGGGGCAGCAATCTCCACCGCAGTGTAATTGCCCTCGATGTGCTGCACCGCCTCGGCAAGCTGGTCTGCAGGCTGGTGCCCTCGATGGGTAC
>ENA-OQOA01000184-OQOA01000184.1-human-gut-metagenome-genome-assembly--contig:-NODE-184-length-32992-cov-2.858816_pt1 | contig 32992 bp, 28 predicted proteins | sample MGYA00242633_ERZ504888 | MGnify/ENA primary metagenome ERZ504888 (study PRJEB26092, sample SAMD00036372) | human gut metagenome | host: Homo sapiens | study: EMG produced TPA metagenomics assembly of...
GCTGTTCGCCCATTAAAGCGGTACGCGAGCTGGGTTCAGAACGTCGTGAGACAGTTCGGTCCCTATCCGGCGTGGGCGTAGGATATCTGAGAGGAGCTGTCCTTAGTACGAGAGGACCGGGATGGACTGACCTCTGGTGCATCGGTTGAGCCACCAGGCTCATGGCCGAGTAGCCAAGTCGGGACGGGATAAACGCTGAAGGCATCTAAGCGTGAAGCCCCCCTCAAGATGAGATATCCCATAGAGTTAATCTAGTAAGACCCCTTGAAGACGACGAGGTAGATAGGCAGAAGGTGGAAGTGTGGTGACATATGGAGCTGATCTGTACTAATAGGTCGAGGGCTTAACCAAAAAGAGGTTAAGGTTTGGATAGAACAAAGAGAGTTATTCTTGAAGGTAAGAATACGGATGTAAATATAGAATATTTAATGTGCAGTTTTGAAAGAGCAATCTTTTAAATAGGGGTGTGGTGAAGTGGTATCATAGGGGTCTCCAAAACCTTTGGTGGGAGTTCGATTCTCTCCACCCCTGTTATTATGTTTATTGTAAATATCTTGTGAAGCCGCATAAATACTGAAAGAAAGGGATGCTGAATATCACTTTTTTACAAGATATAATCAAGAGGTAACACTAAAAGTAACACAAACTATTGTTACATTTTAACAAAGTTATAATAACGTTATAAAGCTTTTACATTTAATAAAATGTAGAAGTCTTTTTTTGTGTGTTTATATGAAATTAATAGCAGAATGTTACTAAATTTAGTATATATGTGCTAAAGAATTTGAGGAGATTTTTAGTAAAAGTTATTATAAAGTTATTGAGAAAATATAGCATACAGTTATGCTATGAGTAAGTATAAAAATAGCTTTGTGTAATAAATAAAGTACATAGAAAATTATAAAATATACAGATAATGTATTAGTTGATTTATAAGTATAATTATTATATACTAAAAATAGTAAACAATATATTGTTAAGAAATGAGCATATAGAGAATATAGTTTGTTGTTTACAAAAGTGAAGGGGCGCACTTATAATAAAATAAAGGAGTAAAACTTGGATAGAATTGAAGAATTAATAAAAAGAGTAAGACAGTTAAGACCAATAGATGATGCTATGTTTAAGAAGTTAGCAGAATCTAAGGCAGTGTGTCAGGAAATACTAAGGGTAATACTTAACGATAAGAAGCTTATAGTAGAAGAAGTGATATCAGAAGACAGTATTGCCAATATATTTGGAAGAGCAGTAAGGCTTGATGCATTATGTACATTAGGCAACGGAGCGCTGTGCAACATAGAGATACAGAAAGAAAATGTAAACGATGATGTAAGACGAGTAAGATATAATGCATCAAGTATTGTATCAAGATTTTCTGAAAAGGGTCAGAAGTTTTCTGAAATATCAGATGTCATAGTTGTGTATATTTCAGAGTATGATGTATTCAGGCTGGGAAGAACAATCTACCATATTGATTCAGTTATAAGAGAAACTAATACAACTGTAGACGATGGATTATCAAGAGTGTTTGTTAATACACAGTATGCAGATACCGATAATACAGATGTAGGAAAACTTATGAAGTGCTTTTTACAGAAAGAAATCGATAATGATAAGTTTCCAGAATTATCGGATAGGTTATCATACTTTAAGAATGATGGGAAGGGAGTTGATTCTATGTGTGACATAATTAAAGATTATGCTAAGGAATATGCAAAGGAATATGCAGAAGAGAGAGCAGCAGAGATGCTTGTGAATAATATTGAAACATTAGCAAAAAGATAGGTACTGTAGAAGAAGCTTGTGATATGTTGAATATCACAGAACAGCAGTATGAGAATGCTAAAGCACTATTAGAAAAACTCTTACAGTATAAAAGAGAATAATAATAATTTCAGAAAGATAGCTTTTATGTCTGTAATAAGATGTAGAAGCTGTCTTTTTATTTTGGCAGCTTTTATTTGATAACTTAAATATTGCTAAAAGATAGTGGTGTTGATGATTCAGCAGTTGAATTGTTATAATGTTGTGCGTTTTAAACTCACCGTTGCCATAACCCCACAAAATACAGTAAAATATTAGCAAATCAGTAAAAACAGGAGTAACAGTTATCATGCAGTTTAAGAAAACACTAGAAATCAAGGCAGACCATAAGCTTATGGTGATTGATGTAGCAGATATATTATATTTCCGGGAATGGAGCTGTATGAGAATTATCCGTTATTGGTAAAGCACAAGTTTCTGATACCGGCATATTGGTTTTACCGGATTGTGCGTTTGCTCTTTAGTAAAAAGCGCAGAAATCATATACTGCGTGAAGTAAAGACGGTCAAAAAGGTCTATAAGATAAGTTTAATGAAGATGGATATCAGATAGTTCAGGATTATTATGATATTTTAAAAAGCTTTTACATTCAATAAAATGCAGAAGCTTTTTTGTGTATTTATATGAAATTAATAGCAGAATATTAATAAACAACATATATATAATTGCCAATGCTTTTTTAAAATGATATGATTATAAAGTAAAGAAAAATTTATATTTGATGTTAAAGAAACAAATATGAATAATGAAATGGAGATAATATGGTAGACAGCAGTTATTTTAAGAATAATAAAAATAATAGCAGAGGTGGCAAAGGCAACGGTAAACTTATGGATCGTTTAAAAAAGCATAAGTGGATTCCTTTAGTGATTCTTATACTGATTGCATTGGCTATGATAGCTATACAGTATATTATGCTTGATGTGCTTCAATATTCAAGAGAATTGGCAGAACAGCAGAATGCAGGATTTATAAATATTTATCCTTTTATTAAATAAGCTATGTTTTCATAGTAATGAATTTTATGATATCAAGGTGACCCCAGCCCTGCTGGTTGTGTGGGAGGTTAACTTTGTTACAACATTTTTTAAGACGGCAGCGGACTTCTTCAGGTGTCATGTCATGACTGGTGAGAAGACGTGCAATAGCTCCGCTGACTATAGGTGCTGACATGGATGTTCCACTTTTTGTGGAATATCCATTTTTTCGGTTACTGCATGCTGTGATGTTAGAACCAGCGACAACAAGTTCTGGTTTTGGAAAACCGTCAGTGGTAGGTCCACGCCCTGAATGAAATGTTTTATCATCCATAGATCCAACTGTTATTATAATATGACTTGTACCAGGAGCTGTAATACTTTTGGCACATGGACCATTATTACCGGCGGCTGCAACAACAACTATGCCGTTATGCCACATATTTTCTATGTGTTTTATAAGTCGGATTGTATTTTCAATATCTACATTGCTGTTTGGAGTTGTTCCAAAGGATATATTTGCAACCTTTATATTGTAAATGTCTTTATTGTTGATTATCCAGTTAGCGCCATCTATGACACTGCCTATTTTGCCATTGCCATATGAGTCAAGAACCTTAACTGATATAATCTGGCTCATAGGTGCTATTCCCTTGAAACGCCCATTGCTTGCTTTTCCACTTCCTGCGATTATACCGGAAACATGTGTTCCGTGACCACTATCATCATAGGGAATGTTCTTATTGTTATAAAATCTTTAAAAGCTATTATCCTGTTGTCAAAATCTATATGTCTGTAAATGCCAGTATCAAGTACGGCAACACCAATATTTTTTTTATTCATAAATATTTATCCTTTTTATAAAATTAGAAAGTCCTTATATATTTATTTTATTCTGTATAGACTTAAAAGTTCTGATTATGTGTATATGTGTTTATGAGAGGAGTTTTATATAACAGACATGAGATATCAGCAAAATTTAAAAATTATAAGCTAAGCTAATTGTTTGCTTTTTAACACAAAATAATATATAATGTATTAACACTTAATTCGTTTTTGAAGGTTTTATGTGAATATCGTGAAGAATTGAGAGGTTTGTGATATGGAAAAGAAAAGAATAGTAGTTGCTTTGGGAAGAAATTCATTTGGAGTTACATTTCCAGAACAGCAGACTAATGTAAAAAAAGCAGCAAAAGCTGTTGCTGATCTTGTAGAGGCAAAGTATCAGGTAGTTATTACACATAGTAATGGACCACAGATTGGCATGATTCAGACTGCTATGACAGAGTTTGCAAGACTTGAGCCAGAAGACAGAACAGTTGCACCTATGTCAGTATGTGGAGCTATGAGTGAAGGATATATAGGATATGATCTTCAGAATGCCATAAGGGAAGAACTTCTTAACAGAGGTATATATAAGACGGTTTCTACTATAATTACACAGGTGAGAGTTGATCCTTTTGATATAGCATTTTCTGAGCCATCTAAGATAATAGGAAGATATATGACAAAGGCTGAGGCCGAGGCTGAGGAAGATAAAGGCAATTACGTAATAGAAGAAGAACCAGGAAAGTTCAGAAGAATCATTGCATCACCTATGCCTATAGATATATATGAAATAGATGCAGTTAAGGCACTTCTTGATGCTGATCAGGTGGTTATAGCTGCAGGTGGTGGTGGAATTCCAGTGTTACAGCAAGGTTCTCATCTTAAGGGAGCGTCAGCTATCATAGAAAAAGATTATACAGCTGCTAAGTTAGCTGAACTTGTAGGAGCTGAAACACTTCTTTTCCTTACAGCTTATGACAGATTAACAATAGGTAAAGGGACAGCTGATGAGAAAGAGTTTGATAAAGTGACAGCAACAGAGCTTCATCAGTACATTAAGGCTGGACATTTCCCAGCTAAAACAACATTCCCTAAGGTAGATGCATCTATAAGATTTGTTACAGCAGATTCTGATAGAAAAGCAGTTATAGCCAACCTTGAAAAAGCAAAGGAAGGACTTGCAGGTAAAACTGGAACTACAATAACAGCATAATTATTATACTGACATAAAATATATCAAAAAATATTTACATGACAGCAAAAATCTAACGGATTACAACAAAATAACAACAACATACAACATCCCCCAATAATCCCCCCAAAAATGTGCTACAATGTGCGTAAGCATTGAGCCGTGCCAGACTTAATTCCAAACCAGAACTGTGCTTGCACAAAGTTCTGGTTTAGAATTAAGTCTGATAGGGCGAAAGCCCGACAGTCCAAGTGAGCGGAGCTAACTTGGACATGCACGGCTTATATTTTATATTGGGAGGTGTTTTTTGTTATTATTTAATTTACAAAAGAGATGGGCTGAGGTGGATAGTCTTATGGAACATCTTGATAGTATGGGGATGGATGTATGCAATGTTTACAAAGGACAGAATGTGACAGATGATATATGGGATCTTAGCATTGAAGAAACAAAGAAGTTATTTATAAAGCATAGATATATAGTAATGGTTGTATCGGATGAACTGTTTTTAAGCGTAAGTGCTCTTTATTATATTGAACTTGCCAGAAAAGCTTCATAAGAAGGGGTTAATAAAGGTATATGTTGTTAATAATATGCCACATGAAGCATATCCATCAAGATGCAGCTGGTTTTCAGATGCAGTTGCCATAAAGAATTCTTCTAATACAGCTGATGAAAAACTTATGCATATGCGATGGATATTGTTCTTGGTGTAACGAGTGATATTTTTAACATGGAGTCGTAAAATATTTATAATATTATTAGTGCTTGCTTTTAATTCGTTTACCATATATAATTGTTATGTTTTAGTATTGTGGCTTATTATGTTTAGACGATATAAGTGTTAAAATTACTCTTAATGTCCATATAATCAGATATGATTATAACTACCAGGAATAAATATGGTAGTCCACAATATAAATGAACTGGTTAAGTTAACCATTAATGGAGGAATGATTTAATGATTAGTGCAAACAATGTAACACTTCGTATAGGTAAAAAGGCCCTTTTTGAAGATGTAAATATTAAGTTTACAGAAGGAAACTGTTATGGACTTATAGGTGCCAATGGTGCTGGTAAGTCAACATTTTTAAAGATTCTTACAGGTCAGATTGAACCAAGTAAGGGAGATGTAACTATAACACCAGGTCAGAGATTATCTTTCCTTGAACAGGATCACTTTAAATATGATGATTATACAGTTCTTGATACAGTTATTATGGGTAATACAAGACTTTATGAAATAATGAAAGAAAAAGAGGCTATATACGCCAAGGAAGATTTCACAGAAGAGGATGGTAATAAGGCAAGTGAGCTTGAAGCAGAATTCGCTGATATGAACGGATGGGAAGCAGAATCAGATGCTGCACAGCTGCTTAACGGACTTGGCATTACTACAGATCTTCATTATAAGAATATGTCAGAGCTTAATGGTAGTGAGAAGGTTAAGGTTCTTCTTGCTAAGGCACTTTTTGGTAATCCAGATATTCTTTTACTTGATGAGCCTACTAACCACCTTGATCTTGATGCTATAGCATGGCTTGAGGAGTTCCTTATTAACTTTGAGAATACTGTTATAGTTGTATCACATGACAGATATTTCCTTAACAAAGTATGTACACAGATAGCAGATATTGATTATGCCAAGATTCAGCTTTATGCAGGTAACTATGATTTCTGGTATGAATCAAGCCAGCTCATCATTAAGCAGATGAAGGAAGCTAACAAGAAAAAGGAAGAAAAGATTAAGGAACTTCAGGACTTTATCCAGAGATTCTCTGCTAATGCATCTAAGTCTAAGCAGGCTACATCGCGTAAGAGAGCATTAGAGAAGATTGAACTTGATGAGATAAGACCATCAAGTAGAAAGTATCCATATATAGATTTCAGACCATCAAGAGAGATTGGTAATGAAGTACTTACAGTAGAAGGTATATCTAAGACGATAGATGGAGTTAAGGTTCTTGATAATATATCATTTATAGTAAACAGGGAAGATAAGATTGCATTTGTTGGTTCTAATGAGCTTGCAACAACAACATTGTTCAACATTATTACTGGTAATATGGAGCCTGATGAAGGATCTTATAAGTGGGGTGTTACAACTTCACAGGCATATTTCCCTAAGGACAGCGCAGCAGAGTTTAACAGAGAAGATACTATAGTTGAATGGCTTACACAGTATTCACCAGATCCAGATCCAACATATGTAAGAGGTTTCCTTGGACGTATGCTTTTTGCTGGTGATGATGGTGTTAAGAAAGTTAAGGTACTTTCAGGTGGAGAAAAGGTAAGATGTCTTATATCAAAGATGATGATTATGGGTTCTAATGTACTTATATTTGATGATCCTACTAATCATCTTGATATGGAATCAATTACAGCACTTAACAACGGACTTATTAAGTTCCCTGGTGTTGCACTTTTCACATCTCATGACCATCAGTTTATACAGACAACAGCTAATCGTATTATGGAGATAGTTCCATCGGGACAGCTTATTGATAAGATCACAACATATGATGAATATCTTGAAAGTGATGACATGGCAAGAAAGCGTCAGGGTTTTGCTGAGGCTGCCAGTGATGATGAAGACTAAGACTAAGCAGTGATTCTTAAGCAATACATGAAATTATGAACAGAAAGATGTCACATACCAATGATCCATGATGTATGGGTACGTTAGTATATGTGGCATCTTTCTTGCGTTAAAATAATGGAAATGTTATACTAAATAAGTTATAGATTAAAACACATTAGATTAGAGATGTGTATAAGATTATGATGGAGGATTTGGAAAATTATGGCTTCAAACACTAAGAAGAGCAGAAGTCAAGGCAATAATAGAACATCAAAGAGTAAAACTTCTAAAACAACTGGAACAAGAACATCAAACGCCAGCAGAACTCCGTCAAAAAAGAGTTCCACAAAGAAGGGTACAGGTACTGCATCACAGCAGCCACAACCACAGAATAATGCATTAAGAGATGAGATAATCTTATTATTAGCATTTGCATGTACAATAATTTTATTATTAAGTAATTTTAATATGGCTGGTATGGTAGGACAGTCAATTAAGTGGTTTATGTTCGGGCTGTTTGGTATAGCTGCGTATATAATTCCATTTATAGTAGCAGGAAGTATATTGTTTATGCTTGCTAACAAGGACATAATAGGTGTCATGCGTATTAAAGCTGCAGCAGTTTATGTCTTATCCGTGATAACAGCAGCAATATGGCAGAGAATGACTAACAAACCAGATATCAGGGATTCCGTTGGTTCATATTTTACATATTGTTCAGAGCATAAAACAGGCGGTGGCCTGTTTGGAGGGATTTTATGTAAGATACTAAGTCCGCTTGGTATGGCAGGAACTATGGTGATTTTGATTATTCTTGCAATAATATGTGTTATATTGATAACAGAAAAATCATTTATAGGTGGACTAAGGAATGGTGGACACAGGCTTGTAAAAGAAGCAAGAGAAGATTATTCTGCATATAGGGAACATTCTTCAATGAGCAGGAAAGACAGCGGTATGAGTGATGAAGAATATCGTGCTATGAGAGAGAATGAAAAGCATCAGGCAAGAATAAGAAGATTAGAAAAAAAAGAGCAGATTATAGCAGCTAAAAAAGCTAAAGAAGAGGCTATGGCTAATGCGCGTATGAATAATGTTGTAAGAGGAGTGACTAAAGATCTTACAATACAGGATACACAGCCAGAGACAGCTAATCAGGATATAGATATACATGAAATACAGCCTGTAGCCAATGATGATGATGTGTATATGGATGATATATATGATCCACTGATCATACCAGAAAAGCATAACAACATAAACAGAACTTCTGATATATGGGAAGTGCATAGTGACAGGCAGGATAAAGATAATACAGCTTTGGATCATGGTATGTCATATGATGAAACAATAAGTACAAGAGAAGACGATTACGAAGAACAGGATACAGAATATCCGGATGAAAAAGAGAAGGAACTGACAGAATATGATCCCGAGGTATCGGAGGAATACAATGCTGATATATATGACACAGCGGATGAAGGAAATATATATAATGAAAAAAATGCATATAATGATGCAGATGCATATGATACCGAAGAGATATGCGATACAGCAGATGATATAAATCATGATGAGAATATAACATCGTATGATAATGAGGAAGTAAGCAGTGCAGTAAGCACACAACATAATAAGCAGGCTGTTCCACAAAAAACTACCAGCAATATTATGCCAGAAGCTGCAAGGCATGTCAGGGAATATAAGTTTCCACCTGTGAGTCTGCTTAACAGAAACACAAAGTCATCATCTGCTAATCTTGAACGCGAAAACAGAAATACAGCAATCACGCTTAAGCAGACACTCCAGAATTTCGGTGTTAAGGTAGATATAACAGATATAAGCTGTGGACCTGCGGTTACAAGATATGAATTAAAACCAGAGCTTGGTGTTAAGGTGAGTAAGATAGTTTCGCTTGCAGATGATATTAAACTAAGTCTGGCAGCTGCTGACATAAGAATAGAAGCTCCTATTCCAGGTAAGTCGGCTATTGGTATTGAGGTTCCTAACAAGGAAGCCGGCAGTGTGTATTTAAGAGAACTTATTGAAAATGAAGCATTTAAGAATAACCAATCTATGATTGCATTTGCAGCTGGAAAGGATATAGCTGGCAAGACGATAGTAGCAGATATAGCTAAAATGCCTCATCTTCTTATTGCAGGAGCAACAGGTTCAGGTAAATCAGTATGTATAAATACAATTATCATGAGTATTTTATATAAAGCAAGACCAGATGAAGTTAAAATGATCATGGTGGATCCTAAGGTAGTTGAGCTTAGTACATATAACGGAATACCACATCTTCTTCTCCCTGTTGTCACAGATCCTAAGAAGGCTGCAGGCGCACTTAACTGGGCAGTCAACGAGATGACGAAACGATATAAGCTTTTTGCTGATATGGGAGTACGTAATCTTAAAGGATATAATGATGCAGTCGGAAAGATGGATGTTAAGGAAGGAGAGGCCCCTGTTGAAAAACTACCTCAGATAGTTATAATTGTTGATGAACTTGCGGATCTTATGATGGTTGCACCAGGAGAAGTGGAAGATGCTATATGCAGGCTTGCACAGCTTGCAAGGGCAGCGGGCATACATATGGTTATTGCAACGCAGAGGCCATCGGTTAACGTAATTACGGGACTTATCAAGGCTAATGTTCCATCAAGGATCGCATTTTCGGTATCATCAGGTGTTGATTCCAGAACTATTCTGGATATGAATGGAGCTGAAAAACTTCTTGGTAAAGGAGATATGCTGTACTTCCCATCTAACATTCCTAAGCCTATAAGAGTGCAGGGAGCCTTTGTATCGGATGAAGAAGTATCAAGAGTTGTTGATTTTCTTAAGGAAAATATGACAGAGGAAGCACAATATGATGAGAGCATAGCAGAAACTGTTGCACAAAAGACATCAGATAGTGCTGCTGTTGACAGGCAGGATGATAAAGATACCCTGTTTGAGGATGCAGGAAGGTTTGTTATAGAAAGAGAAAGAGGCTCTATAGGTATGCTGCAAAGACAGTTTAAGATAGGCTTTAACAGGGCAGGAAGAATCATGGATCAGCTTTCAGATGCAGGTGTAGTAGGACCTGAGATAGGAACAAGCCAAGAAAAGTTCTTATGGATAAGGAAGAGTTTGAGACCTATATAAATAGTGCAGGTTCATGAGTGCAGGGTAAATAAAGAGTAATACATGCTATAATAAGCACAAAAGAAATAAACTAAAAGAAAACATATACTTTGTGGGTGTCACATATGACACGGAAAGGATAAAGACATGGCAGTAAAGAGTGATATCGAAATCGCACAGGAAGCAAAATTATTAAATATTAAGGATGTAGCGGCTAAGGTAGGAGTTACAGAGGATGAGCTTGAAATGTATGGTAAATATAAGGCCAAGTTATCTGATGAACTTATACACAGGGTTGAAAACAAGAAGATGGAAAGCTTGTTCTTATAACAGCTATCAATCCAACTCCAGCAGGTGAAGGAAAGACTACTATAAGTCTTGGACTTACAGAAGCCTTATGTCAGAGAGGAGTTAATGCAATAGCTGCATTAAGAGAACCATCACTTGGACCATGTTTTGGCATAAAGGGTGGAGCAGCAGGAGGCGGATATGCACAGGCTGTTCCAATGGAGGATCTTAATCTGCATTTTACGGGTGATTTCCATGCCATAACATCAGCTAATAATCTTTTAGCAGCCATGTTAGATAATCATATCCATCAGGGTAATGCACTTGGCATAGATACTAAGCGTATTGTCTGGAAAAGATGTATGGATATGAATGACAGAACGTTAAGAAATATCGTTATAGGACTTGGCGATAAGCCAAATGGTGTTGTAAGAGAAGATCATTTTATTATAACAGTTGCATCAGAAATCATGGCTATATTATGTCTTGCAGAAGACATGAAGGATTTAAAAGAAAGACTTTCAAAGATAATAGTTGCATATAATTATGCAGGAGAACCAGTAACAGCATCTGATCTTAAAGCAACAGGAGCTATGGCAGCCCTTTTAAAGGATGCTATAAAGCCTAATATGATACAGACACTCGAAGGTACACCAGTGCTTGTACATGGAGGACCATTTGCTAACATAGCCCATGGCTGTAACTCAGTAAGAGCAACTAAGCTTGCTATGAAGCTTGCAGATGTGGCAGTTACAGAGGCTGGTTTCGGAGCTGATCTTGGAGCTGAGAAGTTCTTTGATATAAAGTGTAGAAAAGCAGGACTTAAACCAGCGGCAACAGTTATTGTAGCAACAGTTAAGGCATTAAAATACAATGGTGGTGTTCCTAAGGCTGAACTTGGAAAAGAAATATGGAAGCCTTAAAGAAAGGTATAGTTAACCTTGATAAGCATATCGAGAATGTGCATAAGTATGGAGTACCTGTTATTGTAACATTGAATTCATTTATTACAGATACACAGGAAGAATATGAATTCATTAAAAAACACTGTGAAGATTTTAGGATGTGAGTTCGCGCTCTCAAATGTATGGGCTAAAGGCGGAGAAGGCGGACAGGAGCTCGCTGATAAGGTGCTTAAGACTTTAGAAAACAAGAAGAGTGATTTTAAACCATTATATGAGGATGAACTTCCACTTGAAGATAAAATATTAAAGATTGCAAAAGAAATATATGGTGCTGATGGTGTAACATATGATGCCAAGGCTAAAAAAGAGCTTGATCATATTACACAGATGGGATTTGGCAGCTTCCCAGTATGTATGGCTAAGACACAGTATTCACTTTCTGATGATGCGGCTAAGCTTGGAAGACCAGAAGGCTTTACTATCAATATAAGAGAGGTATATGTTGATGCAGGTGCAGGCTTTGTGGTTGCGCTTACAGGAAAGGTGCTTACTATGCCAGGTTTACCTAAGGTACCAGCAGCGGAAGGTATAGACTATGATGAAAAAGAAGAAAGAATAACAGGATTATTCTAATTGGCAGATATGATGTTGAATGTTTATCGGGAGGACTAATTATGCAGCTTAAGAATATATTGGACATATGTGCGGATAATGAAATAGAAAAGTTTGAATATACATTATTAAAGGGCAGTGTTGATACAGATGTTACCGGTATTGCATCAGATTCAAGAAAAGTAACAGATGGTGGAATATTTGTATGTATTGTAGGAGCAGTGAGTGACGGACATAAGTATATAGGGCAGATTAAGGATAAGGCAGCTGTCATAGTTGTACAGAAGGGCTCTGATTATGAGGTTCCATCTGGTGATGTTACGTTAATAGAATGTGATAACACAAGACTTGCACTTGCACTTATGTCAGCTGCATTTTATGGTAATCCTGACAAGAAGCTGTTCACTATAGGTATTACTGGAACGAAGGGTAAGACAACTACAACTTATATGATCAAGAATGTTTTATGTGCATGTGGAATAAAAACAGGTCTTATAGGAACTATAGAAACTGTGATAGGTGATGAAACGATTCCTTCATGTAATACAACGCCAGAGTCTCTACAGATCCATGAAACATTCCGTAAGATGGTTGATGCAGGCTGCAAGGCTGTGGTTATGGAGGTCTCTTCACAGGGACTTAAGCTTGATAGAACAGCTGGTATTATGTTTGATATAGGTGTGTTTACTAATCTTGAACCAGACCATATAGGACCTGACGAGCATGCCTCGTTTGAAGAATATCTTGAATGTAAGGCTAAACTTTTTAAGCAATGCAGGACAGGAATAGTGAATGCTGATGATAAGCATACGAAAGATATATTAAAGAATTCTATATGTATGACAGAAAGCTATGGAGTATCAGAGGCAGCAGACATAAGGGCTGTGGATGTTAAGCTGCTTCATGAACCGGGAAAGATTGGCCTTACATATAAGTGTCAGGGACTTATCAATATGGACGTTGCATTATCACTTCCTGGAATGTTTTCAGTATATAATTCGTTATGTGCAATAGCAGTTACAAGGCATTTTAACGTGGATAAGGATATAGTTGAAAATGTGTTAAAGGATGTAAAGGTAAAGGGAAGAATAGAACTTGTAAAAGTTTCTGATAAATTCACACTTATGATAGATTATGCACACAACGCCATGTCACTTGAAAGTATTCTTAAAACATTAAAAGAATACAATCCACACAGACTTATCTGTCTTTTTGGATGCGGTGGAAACCGTTCAAGGGAGAGAAGGTTTGAGATGGGTGAAGTATCAGGAAAATATGCAGATCTTACTGTAATAACGTCAGATAATCCAAGATTTGAGGAGCCAGAAGCTATTATGGAGGATATCAAGACAGGTATAAGTAAAACTGATGGTAAACATATTGATATAGTAGATAGAAAAGAAGCTATAAAATATGTTATTGAGCATGGAGAACCAGGAGATATTATAGTACTTGCAGGTAAGGGACATGAAGATTATCAGGAAATAAAAGGTGTTAAGTATCCAATGGATGAGAGAGTGCTTATAGCTGAAGTGCTTGATGAATTAAAGGAGAAAAATGTACGCTGATATTATAATTGATATATCACATGAACAGCTTGATAAAACATTTCAGTATGCAATACCCCCTGAACTAGAAGGCATATTAGAGATAGGCAGTGTGGTAAGAGTTCCTTTTGGCAAAGGAAACAGGCAACTGACAGGTTATGTTATTTCAATGACACAGGAGCCTTCTTATGATGTTAACAGGATTAAATTCATAGAAGGTATAGCTGACAAACGTGTCAATGCAGCAACAGATATGATCAAGCTGGCTTTCTGGTTAAAGACTCATTATGGTTGTACCATGAACCAGGCATTAAAGACAGTTATTCCTGTTAAAGATAAGATAAATCAGAAGGTTAAGAGGGCAGTGTGTCTTAATATAGATGAAGATAAGGCAAGAGAGCTTCTTTTGATATATAAAAAAAAGGCAAAGGCTAAGCACAGGCTTTTAGAAGCGCTTATAGAAGAGCCTGTTATAGATAGTGAGATAGTAAGAAGTAAGCTTAATATATCTTCATCCACGGTAAAAGCTATGGAAGAGGATAAGGTTATCATCGTTAAAACAGAGGAATATTACCGAAATCCTGTTTCTGATAAAAAAGTGTTTGGCAAGGATGTAGTGCTTAACGAGGAACAAAGAGCAGCGGTACAAAGTATCATAGCTGATTATAATAACAGGATTTATAAAACTTATCTTATACATGGTGTGACTGGAAGTGGTAAGACTGAGGTATACATGGATGTTATAGAGCATGTTATAGCCAGCGGAAGACAGGTTATTATGCTTATACCCGAGATTGCACTTACTTTTCAGACTGTACAAAGATTCTATCACAGATTTGGAGACAAGGTTTCTATTATTAATTCACGTATGTCTAAGGGTGAAAGATATGATCAGTTTTTACGTGCACTAAAAGGTGAGGTAAGTATAATGATAGGACCAAGATCAGCACTTTTTACACAGTTTCCTAATCTTGGCCTTATTGTTATAGATGAGGAACATGAAGGCGCTTACAGATCTGAACAGCTTCCAAGATATCATGCGGTTGAAACTGCCATACATATAGCAAAGGAACATAATGCATCGGTTATACTTGGTTCAGCGACTCCATCTATAGATAGCTTTTACAGGGCTAAAAACGGTGAGTTTAAGCTGCTTACATTAAAAAACAGGGCAGGAAAAAGTGAATTGCCGCAGGTATATATATCGGATATGAGAAAAGAACTGAAGTCTGGTAACAGAACTATATTTTCTCTAAAGCTTCAGGAGCTTATACGTGACCGGCTCGATAAGAAAGAACAGATAATGTTGTTCCTTAATAAACGTGGAACAGCTGGATTTGTATCATGCAGAGCCTGTGGATATGTCTGTAAGTGTCCACATTGTGATGTTTCCATGACTGCACATCGTAACGGAAGGCTTGTATGTCATTATTGTGGCTATGAAACACCGCAGGTTAAGATATGTCCGGAATGTGGTTCAAGATATATATCAGGCTTTAAGGCAGGAACAGAGGCTGTTGAAGATGCAGTACATAAGATGTTTCCGGATGCAACAGTACTGCGTATGGATTTGGATACGACCAAAGGAAAAGATGGACATGAACATATATTGAATGCATTTGCAACACAGCAGGCAGACGTTCTTGTAGGAACGCAGATGATAGTCAAGGGACATGATTTTCCAAAGGTTACACTTGTTGGTATAGTTGCAGCAGATATGTCACTTTATTCAGGCGATTACATGGCAGTTGAAAGAACATTCCAGCTTGTAACCCAGGCAGCCGGCAGGGCTGGAAGAGGTGTAAGAAGGGGCGAAGTGGTTATACAGACGTATTCACCAGATAATTATGGTATAATATGTGCAGCCAGCCAGGATTACACAGGCTTCTATGATAAAGAAATAGCATATAGAAAAATGCTTTCATATCCACCTGTAAGTAATATGATTAAAATAAATATCAGTTCAGAAGATGAGAATAAGCTTTTGAAAGCTGCAGAAAATATAAAGCAGCTGCTTGAGAAAAAGACAGAAAAGCTTTCAGATAATATAAAGCTTCTTGGCCCATCGAATGCACCTATATATAAAATAAGTGATGTATACACTAAAATAATATATTTAAGAAGTGCTGATTTTAGCAGGCTTTCATATCTTATGGACTGCATAGATAAACACATACAGGATAATGATATGTTTAAAAATATAAGCATCCAGTATGATGTTAACTAGTACATCGTTTCGAAAACGATGTACCAGATATTTACAACAATTAATGATTATAAATAATGTTAAAACGGAGGAATAATAATGGCGATAAGAAATATAAGAACTCTTGGTGATGAGATACTAAGAAAAAGGCAAAAGAAATAACAGAAATGACACCAAGAATACAGGAACTTATTGATGATATGTTTGAGACAATGTATGATGCGAATGGTGTTGGACTTGCAGCACCACAGGTTGGCATAAGAAAAAGACTGGTCGTTATTGATTGTGGCGATGACCCAATAGTACTCATTAACCCGGTAGTGCTTGAAACAAGCGGTTCACAGACAGGACAGGAAGGCTGTCTTAGTGTTCCAGGTAAATCAGGTATAGTTACAAGACCATCATATGCTAAGGTAAAGGCACTTAATGAAGATATGGAGGAGATTATTGTTGAAGGTGAAGAACTTCTTGCAAGATGTCTGCTCCATGAGATAGATCATCTTGATGGAATAATGTATGTTGATAAGGTTGAGGGAAAGCTGCTTGATACTGAAATGGAGGATGAAGAATAGTGAAGGTTATATTTATGGGGACGCCTGACTTTGCGGTCGGCACACTTAAAGCACTTGTAGAAGCAGGACATGAGGTGGCAGCAGTAGTAACACAGCCAGACAAACCAAAGGGAAGAAGCAAAGAGCTTGTGTTTTCACCTGTTAAGCAGGAGGCTGTAAAGCTTGGGATAGAAGTGCTGCAGCCAGAAAAAGCAAGAAATGAAGAGTTTATAGAAAAACTAAGAACATATAATGCAGATATATTTGTAGTTGTTGCTTTTGGACAGCTGCTTCCAAAAAGTATAATAGATATGCCACGCTTTGGATGTGTAAATGTACATGCATCATTACTTCCAGAATATAGAGGTGCATCTCCTATACAGTGGGCAGTTATAGATGGATGTGAATATTCAGGTGTAACGACTATGAAGATGGATGAAGGACTTGATACAGGAGATATTCTCCTTGTTAAAAAAGTGAAGCTTGATAAGAAAGAAACAGGTGGAAGCCTTTTTGACAGATTAAGCATAGTTGGTGCAGAGCTGCTTATAGAAACATTGAAAGGACTTGAAGAGGGGACAATAACGCCAGTAAAACAGGATGATTCAAAAAGTTCATATGTAACGATGTTGAAGAAGTCTATGGGTGAGCTTGATTTTAGTAAGCCAGCACATGATATAGAATGTCTTATAAGAGGACTTAATCCATGGCCAAGTGCGTATACACATTACAATGGTAAAATGTTAAAAATATGGGATGCAGATGTTGTACATAACATATCAGATATAGCTGATTCATCTAAGTTTAATGATATAGAGCAGGAAATACAATGTGATGCCAACATCGCACCTGCAACTGTATGCTATGTAGATAAAAAAAAGCTTATAGTTAAATGCGGAGTTGATTATTTAAGTCTCAATGAAGTACAGCTTGAAGGCAAGAAAAGGATGAAAACAGATGCATTTTTACTTGGCTGCAGGGTTGAAGCAGGAACGGTTTTTGGTGCAGATTAGTATAGGATGTTTAATACTACTATGAAAGGGCATATTTTATATGGAAGTTAACTTAAGGGCAGTAGTGCTTGATATACTTACGGAGATAGAGAAAGAAGGAGAATTTTCCCACATAACTATTAATAATGCTCTCTCAAAGTATCAGTATCTGGACAGAGCACAAAGAGCATTTATAAACAGACTTGCATTAGGTACTATAGAATGCAGGATAGAGCTTGACTACATAATTAATCAGTTTTCTAAAACACCTGTGAATAAAATGAAACCGGTAATAAGACGTATTATGAGGATGGCAGTATACCAGCTTGTATATATGGAGAATATACCGGCTTCAGCAGCCTGTAATGAGGCGGTAAAACTTGCAGCTAAAAGAGGTTTTACAGGACTTAAGGGCTTTGTTAACGGAGTACTGAGAAATATATCACGTAACAAAGAAAATATAGTATATCCAGATATGGTACAGGAACCACAAAAATATCTGTCGGTGAAATATTCAATGCCTGAATGGATAATAAATATGTGGATGGAATATATGTCTTATGAAGATGTTAAGAGTATTCTTGTTGGTATGAAAAAAGATAAAAAGACATATATCAGATGTAATACATTAAAGGGTGGCGTTAAACACATAAAGGATGTGTTAGAGAAAGAGGGAGTTACAGTTAATGCTGTCCCTGACATACCATATGCATATGAAATATCAGGATATGATCATCTGACGGCACTTGAAAGCTTTAATGAAGGATTGTATCAGATACAGGATATAAGTTCAATGGCAGCAGGAGAGTATGTTTTGCCCTCAATAGACAGTCTCATAGTAGATGTGTGTGCTGCACCTGGTGGAAAGTCGGTAAATGCAGCACTGAAGGCAGTGGAATCGGCATATGCGGATATAAAAGATATTCCTGATGATGGTGTTGAAGAAAATATCATTAAAAGCATAACAGGAAGAGTTATATCAAGAGATGTATCCGATTATAAAGTATCATTAATAGATGATAATATAGAAAGACTTGGAATATCTAATATAGATGTCCAGGTATATAATGCATTAGATAAGGATGATAGTCTTGTTGGAAAAGCTGATATAGTAATAGCCGACCTTCCTTGTTCAGGACTTGGAATCATGGGACGTAAGCCTGATATAAGATATAATATAAGTCCTGAAAAAATATCTGATATAATCAGGCTTCAAAGAGATATACTAGAGGTTGTAAGCATGTATGTAAAGCCAGGTGGTACACTTGTGTATAGTACATGTACTATTAACCGGTCAGAAAATGAGGATAATGCAGACTGGATATGCACAAGCCTTGGTTTTACCAGGGATGGAGAGTATGTTCAGATGCTGCCATCACCTGATAAGGATAATGATGGCTTTTTTGTTGCAAGGCTCATAAAAAACAGTTAATGCACACAGAAATGAGGTATATATGGAAAAATTGATATAAAGTCGCTTAACTATGATGAACTGGCAGATTATATTGTCAGCATTGGTGAAAAAAAGTTCAGGGCGGCACAGTTATATTCATGGATGCATGAAAAACTTGCCTGTAGTTATGATGAGATGACTAATATATCAGATAAGTTAAAGAAAGTTCTAAAAGAAAATACTTTGTATACATGTCTTGAACTAGTAAGGGTACAGGAGTCCCAAATAGATGGTACAAAGAAATACCTTTTCAGATTATATGATGGTAATCTTATAGAAAGTGTATTTATGAGGTATCATCATGGCAATTCAGTATGTATATCTTCACAGGTAGGATGTAAAATGGGATGCAGATTCTGTGCATCAACACTTAATGGATGTGTAAGAAATCTTGAACCATCAGAGATGCTTGATCAGATATACAGAATACAGAGTCTTACAGGTGAACGTGTAAGTAATATAGTTATTATGGGTTCTGGTGAGCCTATGGACAACTATGATAATGTTGTAAAGTTCCTTGGACTTATAAACAGCGATAAAGGACTTAATATAAGTCAGAGAAATATCACTGTTTCAACATGTGGATTAGTGCCAAGGATAAAACAGTTAGCAGAACTTAAATTGCAGATAACACTGGCTATATCGCTTCATGCACCAAACGATGAACTAAGAAAAACGATGATGCCTATAGCTTATACATATAGTATAGAACAGATTATGGATGCATGCAGATACTATCTTTCACAGACAGCAAGAAGAATATCCTTTGAGTATAGCCTTGTTAAAGGAGTGAATGATTCGTCTGAGTGTGCAAGGCAGCTTATAAAGCTTGTTCATGGTATGAACTGTCATATTAATCTTATTCCGGTTAATCCTATTAAGGAAAGAGATTATGAGCAGTCTGAAAAGAATTCAATACATAATTTTAAAGAAATACTAGAAAAGTCAGGGGTGAATGTCACTATAAGGCGTGAAATGGGACGAGATATAGATGGTGCCTGCGGGCAGCTAAGACAGAATCATATAGAAGGAATGTTATAGACATATTTTAAATAATTATAAAAGCGGTTGAAATATATCGCTTTTTTTGGATGTTTATGATAAAATGCTACTGTTCGGGGTCGTGATTTACAGATTGTGTATAAAAGGCTGCTGAACTATATGGGAGATTTTTTCCTGTAATGTTAAAAGTATATAGGCATATACTTATTGAAAAGAGAATGGAGAGAGAGATGAACGCATTTGCAAAGACGGATGTTGGAATTGAAAGAGCCGTCAATCAGGATTATGTCTATACAAAGCTTGATAATATAGGGTGTCTGCCAAACATTTTTGTTGTTGCTGATGGCATGGGTGGTCACAAGGCTGGAGATATGGCATCAAAATATACAGTAGATACACTTATTGAGTTATTAAAGCAATCAGCAGGTATGGATCCGCTTGATGCGGTTGATGATAATATTAAGCTTGTTAATACGCTGCTTTTAAAGAAAGCAGGAGAGTCAGAAGAGTATGAAGGAATGGGAACAACCCTTGTAGTTGCCAGTATTTTTGGAAGCACTTTAAGAGTTGCTAACGTAGGTGACAGCAGACTTTATGTTATAGGAGAAGATATAACACAGATAACAAGGGATCATTCGCTTGTTGAAGAGATGGTACAGCTTGGCCAGATAGACAGAAAAGCAGCAAGAACACATGAGAAAAAGAACTACATAACCAGGGCAATCGGTGGATGTGAGACTGTGGAGGCAGAAATGTTTTCAGTGGATCTTAACGATAATGATATTATTCTTATGTGCTCAGATGGGCTTACTAATATGCTTGAAGATTCAGAGATATTTCACATTGTCAAAGAAAGCGCTGATATTAAAACAGCAGCTGACAGCCTTGTTAAAAAGGCTAATTATAATGGTGGCAAAGATAATATATCAGTAGTATTGATTGAACCATAAGTTGGAAAGGTAAAGAATCATGTTAAGAGAAGGAATGTTTTTAGCCGACAGATATGAAATAATTGAACAGATAGGTACGGGTGGAATGGCTGATGTTTATAAAGCCAAGTGTCATAAGCTTAACAGATATGTTGCTATTAAGGTTATGAAATCTGAATTCAGCCAGGATAAGACATTTGTCAGCAAGTTCTGGGCAGAGGCACAGTCAGCGGCAGGACTTGTCAATCCTAATGTTGTCAATGTATATGATGTTGGCGTTGAGAATGGAATATATTATATTGTTATGGAACTTGTAGAGGGCATAACTCTTAAGAAATATATAGAGAAGAGAGGCAGGCTTCCATATAAAGAGGCTGTCAGCATAGCAATACAGGTTGCTAATGGTATGGATGCAGCACATAAGCACAATATTGTCCACAGAGATATTAAGCCACAGAATATTATTATCTCAAAAGAGGGCAAAGTAAAGGTTACAGATTTTGGAATAGCTAAGGTTGCATCATCAGCTACTATTAACACATCAGCATCTATGGGTTCAGTGCATTATATTTCGCCTGAGCAGGCAAGAGGTGGATATTCAGATGAGAGAAGTGATATATATTCACTTGGTATAACTCTTTTTGAAATGCTCACAGGAACAGTGCCTTTTGATGGTGATTCAGCAGTATCAGTAGCTGTCCAGCATATACAGGATAGTATACCACTGCCTTCACAGCTTGTAGAGGGTGTACCTGTAAGTGTAGATAAGATTGTGCTTAAGTGTACGCAGAAAAAGACAGATAGAAGATATCAGTCAGCAGCAGAACTGATAGTTGACCTTAAAAAGTCACTTGTTATGCCAGATGAAGATTTTGTCAGAATGGGTTCTGCATATGATAGTGTATTAAAGAAGGATGAAGAAGAATATAATCCAGATGATGATGAACTTCTTACTGAAAGTGCAGGACATGATTTGGATGATGATAACGATGATACAGATGATGAGCTTCTTGAGAATGATTCAGATAAGGATGAAGATATAGATGATGAGAGAAATGATAAGCTTGAGCTTGTTATGAAATGTATCGGTATCGGTATTGCAGTTATTATACTTATGATAACTATATTTGTAGTTATCAAGCTTGTAGGAAATGGCAAAAATACAGCAAAAAATAATAAAAACTCAGTAGAAGCAACAACTGTTAATACAGCTAATAACAATTCATCAGATATGGTAGAAGTTCCGAAAGTTGTTGGTATGACAAAGGAGGATGCTATCAAGGCACTTAATAAGCTTGGACTTGGATATAAGGCTGTTACACAAAGCTCTGATACGGTTGCAGAGGATTGTGTTATAAGCCAGGGCAATGTAGGCGGTTCAAAGGTAGAAAAGAATTCACAGATAGTACTTACTATAAGTACAGGTAAAGAAAACAAAGAAGTGACAGTGCCTAACGTAAAGGGAAAGTCAGAGCAGGAAGCTAAGGAAGCTATTGAAGCAGCTAATCTTGTGGCTTCTGTAGATTATCAGTATAGTGATTCAGTTGAAGCTGGTAATGTTATAAAATATAGTCCTTCAGGTTCAGTAGCAGAAGGTTCTACAGTAACTATACATGTAAGCCGTGGAAAGAAGGTAACTAATGTATCAGTTCCTAATGTACTTGGAATGTCAGAAAGTCTTGCAAGCCAGACACTTGATTCTGCTAATCTTAAGGTTAACAGTCAAGTATGAAACATCATCTAAGGCAGAATATGGAACAGTTACATCACAGACACCTTATCAGCAGGCGATTCTGTACCATCAGGAACAACTATTACTATATATGTAAGCCATTATCAGCAGACAGCACAGCAGACAACAACAGCTGCTAATAACAAAAACAATAATGGCAATTCAAACAATAGTTCTAATTAATGGAAACGGCATAATATGCAGGGAAAGATAATCAAGGGAATAGCAGGCTTTTACTATGTGCATGTAGAAGCCTGCGGTATATATGAATGTAAAGCAAAAGGAATATTCAGAAACAAAAAGATAAAACCTTTAGTAGGTGATAATGTTTTAATAGACGTTATTGATGAGGATAATAAAAAGGGAAATATAAGTGATATTCTTGAAAGAAAAAACGAACTTATAAGACCAGCTTCGGCTAATATAGATCAGGCTATGGTCATATTTGCTGTAAAATCTCCAGAACCTAACTATAATCTTTTAGACAGATTCATACTTATGATGGATTATCAGGATGTTCCTACTGTTGTTGTATTTAACAAGACAGATCTTGTTGAAGAAAAGGATATAGAAGAGTTAAGAAAAATATATGAAAAATGTGGCTGTAAGGTTATATTTATAAGTGCCTACGATAACACGGGCATAGATATTCTGATAGATACTCTTAAAGATAAGACAACTATACTGGCAGGTCCGTCAGGAGTTGGTAAATCTTCTCTTACTAACATTATTCTTCCAGACAGGAAGGAAGAAGGAGAGATAAGTAAGACAGGAGATGTCAGCAGAATAGGACGAGGGCGTCATACAACGAGGCACTCTGAAATATTTAACGTAACAGGAAGCACATATATATGTGATACTCCTGGGTTTACATCACTTAACCTTCCGGAGCTTGAAAAGGAACAGGTGAGGTTTTATTTCAACGAGTTTGATGAATATGAAGGCACTTGCCGTTTTAATGGCTGTGTGCATATAAACGAGCCGGATTGTGCTGTGAAAATGGCAGTTGAAAAGGGTGTTATAAGCCGCCGCCGATATACAAGCTATGTAGAGCTATATGAAGAGATTAAGAATCAGAAGAAGTATTAGTGAGGAAATATATTATGATGTTATTATCGCCATCGTTACTGGCAGCAGATTTCAAGAATCTTGAAAAGGATATAAAAACTGTGGATAAAGCAGGAGCTGATTATATTCATCTTGATGTTATGGATGGAAGTTTTGTTCCAAGCTTTTCATTCGGAAATCCAGTCATTAAATCAATAAGAGAATGTACAGATAAGGTGTTTGATGTACATCTTATGATTGATGAGCCTATAAGGTATATAGAGGAGTTTGTAAAGTGTGGAGCTGATATAATTACAGTTCATGTTGAAGCATGTCAGGATGTTGCTGCAACGCTTAAAAAGATTAAGGAATATAATGTAAAACCAGCTATTACACTTAATCCAGAAACACCTGTAAAGGCTATAGAGCCTTATCTTTCAATGGTTGATATGGTGCTTGTTATGAGTGTCCATCCTGGTTTTGGAGGTCAGAAGTTCATCCCAGAGTCTATACAGAAGGTAAAGGAAGTAAAGAGGCTTCTTATAGATAAGGGGCTTGACAATGTTGATATAGAAATCGATGGCGGTATCAATGCAGAGAATCTTGCATCAGTACTTGAGGCTGGTGTTAATGTTGTTGTTGCCGGTTCAGCGGTTTTTAAGAATGATGCATCAGAGAATGTAAAAAAGTTTAAGGAAATTATGTCGTTATATTAAGCAGGTATCCCAGATGGATGAGTTGTTCTGACAGATGTAATAGCATTTACATATGTTATATAACTTTTCTGTCTGGGATTTGATTAATGTAATGGTGTGATACAGGAAAGGATACTGAAGCTATGTTAGAAGAATTAAAACAAAAAGTGTATGAAGCGAATATGCAGCTTCCAAAGTACGGACTTGTTACTTTTACATGGGGAAATGTAAGTCAGATAGACAGAACTACTGGGTATTTTGCCATAAAACCAAGTGGAGTTGATTATGAACTGTTAACTCCTGATGATATGGTTATTATGGATCTTGAAGGAAACAGGATAGAGGGGAGATATAATCCGTCTTCAGATACCCAGACACATATAGAACTATATAAAGCGTTCGATAAGATAGGTGGAATAGTGCATACACATTCATCGTATGCTACAAGCTGGGCACAGGCAGGCAGAAGCATACCTTGTTATGGAACTACACATGCGGATTATATATATGGTGAGGTTCCATGCCTTAGATGTCTTACTAAGGAGGAAATAGATGAGGCATATGAAAAAAATACTGGAAAACTTATAGTTGATGAGTTTAAAAGGATGGGGAAAGATGTTTCTGCTGTTCCAGCTGTACTATGCAAGAATCATGGACCTTTTACGTGGGGAAAGGATGCAAAAGAGGCTGTTCATAATGCGGTTGTGCTTGAAGAGTGTGCAAAGATGGCATATAGGACAGAAAGCATAAATCCACAGGTAAAACAAGCACCACAGGAGCTTATGGATAAACATTATTTAAGAAAACACGGAAAAAATGCATATTATGGACAGAAAAACGTCAAGTAAAATTAAACTTTCATGGAAACCAGTGAAATTAAAGGAAGCGAAAATAATCTTTCGGGGCTTTTAAAAATACGCTTTTTATGATATAGTAATCAGATGATGTGAAGGTCAAAAAATCAAAAAGCCGTTTATTATTGTAAAAGCTAAGAAGCCATGGAAGTTATGGAAGTTATGGCTATCATGATTGGGCTGCAGTAAATATAGCGGATTGTTTAAATGAAATAAAGAGAAAGGTGAAAGTCCTGAAATATAGGATTTTGAAAGAGGTATATACATTATGAAACTTGGTATCGTAGGTCTACCAAATGTAGGTAAAAGTACATTATTTAATTCACTTACAAAGGCAGGAGCGGAGTCAGCAAACTATCCATTCTGTACAATTGATCCTAATGTGGGTATTGTTACAGTGCCAGATGAGAGACTTGATAAGCTTGCAGCACTTTATAATTCTGCAAAGATAACACCAGCGGTTTATAGAGTTTGTTGATATAGCAGGTCTTGTAAAGGGAGCAAGTTAAGGGAGAAGGTCTTGGTAACCAGTTCCTTGCTAATATAAGAGAAGTAGATGCAATCGTTCACGTAGTAAGATGTTTTGAGAATTCTAACATCGTACATGTAGATGGTTCTATTGATCCTGTACGTGATATTGAAACAATCAATCTTGAACTTATATTCTCAGATATGGAAGTGCTTGAGAGAAGACTGGCAAAGCAGAAGAGAGCTTCTTATAATAACAAGGATATAGCTAAGGAATGTGAACTTATAGAAAGACTTCTTGCATTTCTTGAGGCAGGTAATCTTGCCAAGAACTTTGAATGTGAGGATGAGGATGAAGAAGCATTCATGAAAGAATATAATCTGCTTACAGCTAAGCCGGTTATATTTGCTGCTAATGTGTCAGAAGATGATCTTGCTAATGATGGCGCTGGCAATGAATATGTAGCACAGGTAAGAGAATATGCAAAGAAGGATAACTGTGAAGTATTCGTTATATGTGCACAGATAGAAGAAGAAATCTCTGAACTCGATGATGAAGAGAAGAAGATGTTCCTTGATGATCTTGGAATAAGCTCATCAGGACTTGATAAGCTTATAGCAGCAAGTTACAGGATACTTGGACTTATCAGCTACTTAACAGCTGGTGAAACAGAGACAAGAGCATGGACTATAACAAAAGGAACTAAGGCTCCTGGTGCGGCAGGAAAGATTCATAGTGACTTTGAAAGAGGCTTTATCAAGGCAGAAGTTGTTAATTATCAGGATCTTTTAGATTGTGGTACTTATGCAAAGGCAAAAGAAAAAGGTCTTGTGCGTATGGAAGGTAAAGAATATGTAGTTAAGGATGGAGATGTAATTCTTTTCCGTTTTAACGTATAAAATAAAATGTGATAAAGGTTTATAAAAGGACCAGACAGCTGTCATAAGACAGATTGTCTGGTCCTTTTGTACTATATTTTTTAAAAAGTCCGCAAGTGGTTGATATTAATCTGCCTGATGTTGATGGAAAATTTTAGAAAATGCCAAAAAACTATATGAAAATGCTTGTGTTTTTATTAAAAAGTATAAAATTGACTCTAAAGTGGAGCAAAGTGGTAGTGAGTGGAAGAAAGTGGTAGAAAGGAGGAACGATTGCTATGTTTATGGGCGAATATAGCCATACTATAGATGCCAAGGGCAGAATAATCGTTCCAGTGAAGTTCCGCGAAAGTCTTGGTGATAACTTTGTTGTTACCAAAGGACTTGATAACTGCCTTTTTGTATATACCAAAGAAGACTGGCAGAAGTTTGAAGAGAAGTTAAGGACACTTCCTCTTACGAATAAAGATGCCAGAAAATTTACAAGATTCTTTCTTGCGGGAGCAGCAGAAATGGAGGTTGACAAGCAGGGGAGAATACTTATTCCATCTGTATTACGTGAGTTTGCAGCACTTGAGAAGGATGTTGTATTCGTAGGGGTTGGAAGCCGTATAGAGATATGGAACAGAGCAGGATGGGATGAAAGCATAAGCGGTTATGATGATGATATGGATGAAGTCGCAGAAAATATGGACAGTCTGGGATTTACTATATAAGAACGAATCAGCTTTTAAACAGAAACACTAAAGACTGATCTTTAAAGTATAAACAGGGAGAGAGTGGTATGGAATTCAAGCACAAGTCAGTATTATTATACGAGACGGTTGATCAACTTAATATCAAGCCTGATGGTATATATGTAGATGGCACGCTTGGAGGTGGAGGCCATTCATATGAGATTGCAAGCAGGCTTTCTGACAAAGGAAGACTTATAGGTATTGATCAGGATGAGGATGCCATAAAGGCAGCTAGTGAAAGATTGAAACCTTTTATGGACAGAGTCACTATTGTAAGGAACAATTATTGCAACATGGATAAAGTGTTAGATGAACTTTCCATTGATAAAGTAGATGGCATAATGTTAGACTTAGGAGTTTCTTCATATCAGCTTGATACAGCTGAGAGAGGATTTACATACAATGTAGATGCCAAGCTTGATATGCGAATGGATCAGAGACAGGAAGTTACAGCAAGAGATATAGTTAATGATTATAGTGAATATGATCTTTACAGAATCATAAGAGACTATGGAGAGGACAGATTTGCAAAAAATATTGCAAAACATATAGTTGCTGCCAGACAAAAAAAGCCTATAGAGACAACATTTGAGCTAAATGAGATAATAAAGGCAGCTATACCTATGAAGGTAAGGGCAACAGGTGGACATCCATCAAAAAGAACATATCAGGCTATAAGAATAGAGTTGAACAGAGAACTTGAGGTTCTTGAGAATTCGATAGATATGATGATAGACAGGCTTAATAAAGAGGGACGCCTGTGTATAATAACTTTTCATTCACTTGAAGACAGAATAGTGAAGGTCAGATACAAGAACAATGAGAATCCTTGTACTTGTCCTCCAAGTTTTCCAACATGTGTTTGTGGCAAAAAGTCTAAAGGAAAAGTTATAACAAGAAAACCTATTATTCCATCTGAAGAGGAATTAGAGGAGAACAGCAGATCAAAAAGCTCTAAGCTTAGAGTGTTTGAAAGAGCATAAGGGGAGGTAAGAGTGAAGATGAGTAATTCAAAGAACCATGTAAGCGTTTCTGGTAAGATATATGGTAAGGCATATGAATATGGAAGTGCAGCAAGACAGCTTAATATGAATGCACAGCCTCTTAGACGTAACGAAGAATCGGAAGAGTCAAGAGAACAAAGACGTGCAAAACAGAAACAGATCAGACACAACAATAAGATTAATCTTATGTATACAGTTGTTGTTGCAACAGTTGCATCAGTTGTATTTTTTATATGCTATCAGTATCTTAATGTCCAGGCAGCAGCTAAGGTTAATTCAGATAAGATAATAGAGTTAAAAAGTACTTTGAATTCACTTAAAGACAACAATGATGCTCTTGAAGCTGATATCAATGCAAGTATAGATTATGATGCCATATATGATACAGCTGTCAATGATCTTGGAATGATATATCCAGGTAAAGGACAGGTTATTACATATGACTCAAAAGAAAGCGAATATGTAAAACAGTTCAAGGATGTTCCAGAAGCTGGTAAATAACTGATTTACAGTTATATAGTGATGATGAATATAAATATCAGAATATTAAGAGGTACTTATGGCAGATAGTGAACAGTTAAGAAGAAATAAGTACAGAAGAAAAAGAGTGATGTTAAAAAGAGTCCATGTCAGGGGCAAGGTTGCACTTGGCATGGTTGTTGTTATATTGATAGTTCTTGGTGGACATGTGTTTAAGATAAACTACACACATGGTGATGTGTATGCAAAAGCGGTATTAGACCATCAGACATATACTTCAACTGAGCTTGCATATAAAAGAGGACAGATACTTACAAGCGATGGTACTGTGCTTGCGTATAGCGAAAAGGTTTATAATCTTATATTAGATGTTAAACAGCTGCTTTCAGATGAAGAATATAAAGAACCGACACTTAGTGCACTTACAAGATGCTTTTCGCTTGACAGAAGTGAGCTTGAAACTATAGTTGCAGCCAATCCTAACAGCCGTTATCAGAAGCTTTTAAGAAATCTTACCATGGATGAGATAGAAGAGTTTAAGAATCTTATGAATGATAAGACAGAAGGAAAAAACATTAAGGGGTGTATGGTTTGAGGACAGCTATTTAAGAAAATATCCATTAGGCACATTTGCAAGTGATACGATAGGCTTTGCAAGTGCCAGCAATGGTGGTGAACTTGGAATAGAAAGCCAGTATGATGATGAATTGACAGGAACTAATGGAACAACATACAGCTATGTTGATGATGGACTAGAGGTTACAGAAACACAGAAGGCTGCTGTAGATGGAAATAACATCGTAACAACGATAGATTATAATGTTCAGTCTATTATAGAAAAATGTATTAAAGAATATAACGCTGAAAAACCATCAAAGAATACAGCAGTAGTAGTTGCAGATCCATCTAACGGGGATATTCTTGGAATGGCAAGTTATCCAACTTTTGACCTTAACAGTCCAAGAGACTTAAGTGGTGTGTATACTCAGGAACAGATAGATAAGATGTCGGATGATGATTATAAGAATGCATTATATTCATTATGGACGAACTATTGTGTATCGGAAAGTTATGAACCAGGTTCAACCTTTAAGCCGGTTACAGTGGCATCGGCTTTAGAAGAAGGCGTTGTAAAGGATGGAGATACTTATACATGTAATGGATATGAAATGATAGGACCTGACAGGCTTAAGTGCCATGTGTATTCATCAGGTGGACATGGAACGATTACAGTAGAGCAGGCTGTTATGAATTCATGTAATCCATATATGATCCATCTTGCCTTAGAACTTGGCAACGAAAAGTTTGCAGCATATCAGTCACTTTTTGGCTTCGGTAAAACAACAGGTATAGATCTTCCTGGTGAAACAATGGGTATTGTATATGGAAATAAGATGACAACTATAGATGCTGCATGTAACTCATTTGGGCAGACTATTAATGTTAATATGATGCAGATGATGTCAGCCTATTGTTCTATTATAAATGGTGGAATGTTATATCAGCCACATATAGTTAAAAGAATAGAATCAGCTAACGGCGAGGTTGTAAAAGAAACAAAGCTACGCTTGTGAGACAGACAGTTACTATGTCAACATCAAAGCTGTTAAGAAGATATCTTAAGAGCACAGTTGAAACAGGAACAGCTAAGAAGGTAGCTGTTACGGGGTATTCAGCGGCTGGAAAGACAGGAACAGCGCAGAAATCACCAAGAAGTGAGAATAAGTGGCTTATATCATTTATAGGACATGCGCCAGCTGATAATCCAAAGTTTGCTATATATGTAATAATTGATGAACCAGATGGAACGACAGGAACATCCGGAAGCTCAGCAGATGTTCTTACACTTTCACATGATATATTAGAAAAGCTTCTTCCTTATATGAGTGTTTACAAGGATTCATTAGAACCAGAAACAGATACAGGCACTGCGGAAGATGAATATACAGTGGATGGTGTACCAGAGGGTTCTATACAGAACACATCAACTGAAAACTTACAGAACATGCCATCAATTAACTAGTAATAATAAGTATAAGAATAACCCTGAGTGAACTTACATATGTATAAAGTGAGTTTACACAGGGTTATTGTATTATATGAAATCAAGAATAGAGTTAAATGAAGATGAAAGATATTCTTTGTATGTAAGAACGAGGCACAGAAAAAAGCTGCTGACCATAATAATAAGTCTTATTATAATCATGTCACTTCTTACAGTCCGTATAGGATGTATTATGACGGTTGAGGCTGGCTATTATAGCAGAAAGGCAACAGAATTGCACGAAAGAGAGCGTGCGATAAAGGCAATGAGAGGCCGTATACTTGATGTTAATGGAACAGTGCTTGCAGATAACAGGACAGTGTGTACTGTGTCAGTTATACATAACCAGATAAAAGAACCACAAAAGGTTATTGAGATGTTGTGCAGTGAGTTGTCAGAAGAAGAGGAGATGATAACTAAAAAGGTAAATAAAATATCATCAATAGAGATTATCAGGACAAATGTTGATAAAGAAACAGGAGACAGGATAAGGGAGTATGATTATGCAGGGGTGAAGGTTGATGAGGATTATAAAAGATATTATCCATATGACACTCTGGCATCTAAGGTTATAGGGTTTACAGGAAGAGATAATCAGGGGATTGTTGGTCTTGAAGCAAAGTATGATGCCTGCCTGTCAGGAGATGGTGGAAAGATACTGACACTTACAGATGCGTGGGGAAGTGAGCTTGAAGGTAAAAAAGAGGAAGGCTTGAACCCAAGGCAGGGTGTGACCTGTATACAAGCATAGATATAAATATCCAGATGTATGCACAGCAACTTGCAGAAAAGACACTTGTTAAAAAGGGTGCAAAAAGGGTATCGATAATAGTCATGAATCCACGTAATGGTGAGTTATATGCAATGGTAAATGCTCCGGAGTATAACCTGAATGATCCATATACATTGAATTATGATGATGAAGACACAACTGGAAATAAGATGGATAAACTAAATAATATGTGGAGAAATTTCTGTATAAATGATACATATGAACCTGGCTCGGTTTTTAAGATGGTAACAGCAACAGCTGCGCTTGAACTTGGTGTTGTGAGCCTGTCAGATATGTATACATGTGGTGGTTCAACAACAGTTGCTGATAGAAGAATAAGATGTCATAAAACAACAGGACATGGAACGCAGACCTTTACCCAGACAGTAATGAATTCGTGTAATCCGGCATTCATAGAATGGGGGAGGCGTGTCGGTGTAGATAATTTCTATACATATATTGATAAGCTTGGATTAACCTCAAAGACAGGAATTGATATAGCAGGTGAAGCAGGTACTATCATACATAAGAAGGAAAACGTAGGAGAGGTTGAGCTGGCAACCATGTCGTTTGGACAGTCGTTTCAGATAACTCCAATGCAGATGCTAAGGGCAGCTGCAGCAATTGTAAATGGTGGTAATCTGGTAACACCACATTTTGCAATCAGAACATGTGCTGCTGATAAAACAACATACAGCGAGTTTTCATATTCGACTACACAGGAAGCTGTAAGTAAGGAAACAAGTGATACGATGAAGGATATATTAAGACAGGTTGTTGAAGAAGGTGGTGGAAAAAAAGCATATATTGAAGGCTTTTCAATAGGAGGAAAAACAGCTACTTCACAGAAGCTTCCAAGAGGTTCAGGGAAATATATAGCCTCTTTTATAGGTTTTTCAGATGTGACGGATCCTTCTGTTATAGCCATGTGTCTTATAGATGAGCCACAGGGCGTATACTATGGAGGAACAATAGCAGCTCCTGTCATAAGAGAGCTATATGACAATATATTGCCGTATATGGATTAAATGAATACTTTACATATGTAAATGCTTAGAGTAAAATAAAATAAGCTTTTAATGAATAGTTAGTCTGCATTATGTGCAGGCAGATAGGATGAGTGATTATGGGATTTAAAAGACAAAAAAGTAATGGTTGTAGGTACTGGAATAAGTGGAACAGGTGCCATAGATCTCCTTAATAAAGTAGGAGCAGACTGTATCATATATGATGGCAATGAAAAGCTTTCAACAGAAGATGTAGT
>ENA-OQOA01000185-OQOA01000185.1-human-gut-metagenome-genome-assembly--contig:-NODE-185-length-32975-cov-6.192036_pt1 | contig 32975 bp, 29 predicted proteins | sample MGYA00242633_ERZ504888 | MGnify/ENA primary metagenome ERZ504888 (study PRJEB26092, sample SAMD00036372) | human gut metagenome | host: Homo sapiens | study: EMG produced TPA metagenomics assembly of...
TGCGGCGGGTGGTCGGCTTTTGGGTGGTCGAAGTGCTCATGAAACGGCCTCCTGATCTATTTTTCTCTATTATAACGCTGCAGGAGGTCGGCGCAATCAATATTGCACAATTCTCTGTTTCATTGTGGAAAACTCATCGTCTCAAGTCTTCTTCCAGCCGGGCCTTGTCCAGCCCCTCGCCGATGACGATGAGCACCTGCTGTCCCTGCGGGATGGGGGCCGCCGTCAGACCGGCGGCGGCAGCATTCAGCTCGTACCACCGGCCATCGTCTTCCACGAAGCCTTTCACCCGGAGGACGTTTCCACAGGCGGGGTCGATGAAGAGGGACGGGATGTTCTTTTCCAGCTGAGCGCGGGGCAGGCCCAGCTCGAGGAAGTAGGCTGAGGTAAAAGCATCGTGCGCGTCGAAGTGGAGCTTTTCGCAGCTGGCCTGCCGGTAGCCGCACTTTGCGAGGCGGGCCATATCGTCGCCGGTCAAATCGGCCCAGTCCCTCGCAATAATCTCCTCCGGGCCAAACTTCCGGGAGCACTTGCAGGCTTCCAGCGCACGGGCCAGATGGGCTTCCGCCCCCTGCTTCTGCGCCTCAGAGGCCAGCTGACAGCGGCTCAGGAGGACACTGCCCGCCCACGCACTCTCGGAAGCGAGGATATATTCTGCCTGCGGGGAAAGTTCTTCCGGCAGAAGAGCATCCACGATGGCAATGACATTGCCCAGCTGATACCAGCGGTCCAGCGGCTCGTCCCGCAACACGTCGAAGAACTCGTCCACATCAAAGATGCCGCTGGGCTCCACGATGACCCGCTCAAAGCCCCGCATGGCCATGGAGATGAGCTTCGTCCGCATCCGGCGCTGGTGGGTGTCGCAGTCGCAGCCGCCGCTGATGGTCTCCAGCTCCACGCCCTGGGTCTCCAGGTCCTGCAGCAGCATGGCGTCCACGTTCACCGCGCCGAAGTCGTTTTCCAGCACACAAACCCGGACGCCCTGCCCGGCCCACCATGCCGCGTATCTGCGCAGGAAGGTGGTCTTCCCTGCCCCGAGAAATCCTGTGATAAGGTCTACCTGTACCATTGTCCTGTCCTCCTGTTGTATCCGCTTTTTCAGCGTTAGTATAAACTGACAGCCGTCGATTGTCAAACACAAAAACGGCCCTTTCCCGGTCTGGGAAAGGGCCGTTTCGCCGCAATGCTGGGAGTTCCTTACAGAAATTCGACGCTGCCGTCCTCGATGTGGTACATCGCACCGACGACCCGCAGGCCCGTTTCCTCCTCGATGTTATGGATGCACAGGCTCTTTTCGATCTCCTGCACACTGTGCCGGACATTGAGACAGCTGGCCTTGTAGGGGTCTCGTTCGTCCCCGATGGCCTTTTTTATCTCGTCCGTGATGTAGCGGATATAGCCGGCGGGCTCGGAGTTGATGGCCGCATCCACCGCGCCGCAGTGGGTGTGGCCCAGCACCACCACCAGCCGACAGCCCAGATGGCCGGCAGCGTATTCGATGCTACCCAGCTGGTGGTCATCGATGATGTTGCCCGCCAGCCGGATGACGAACAGCTCACCGATGCCCGCCGAGAAGATGTTCTCCGGGATGACCCGGGAATCCGAACAGGTGACGATGATGGCGTAGGGCGACTGGCCCTTCGCCCAGGTGGACATCCGGATACGGCGGGAAATATCGCCGCTCCCGTTTTCCGCGTTCAGGTATTTCAGATTGCCCGCCGCCAGCTTGTAGATGGCATCGGCCGCGGTGCAGACTGGGGTCTCACGCATTGCAGCAGCCTCCTTGGGAAAAAGTGGTAAAAAGTATCCTACAAAAATGCCCGGCCGTCCAACGAAGGGCAGCCGGGCGGGAACTCAGTTTATCAGAAGTGGATGACGCCGAGGATCAGACCAGCGACGAGGCAGACGATGGAAACGCCCCACTGCCAGCCGAAGCAGTACTTGATGTGGTCCTTGATCTCGACACCGGCCAGACCGATGCCCAGATAGGTAGCGGGAGCCACCGGGCTGATGAAGGTAGCGCAGTTGCGGCAGACCACCATTGCGATGGCGATGTGAGCCGGGTTGACGCCGAACTGGTTGCCGACACTGATCAGGACGGGCAGCAGGCCGTAGAAGTAGGAGTCGGTATCGAACAGCAGAGCCAGAGGCACGCTCAGGACGCCGATGATGACGGGCAGGAAACGGCCCAGAGAGGCGGGGATGACGCTGGCCATCATGATGGCCATCTTCTCCATGATGCCGCTCTTGCTCAGGACACCGAGGAAGACACCGGCACACATAATGGTGGAGGCCATGGTCAGGCCGGAAGCCGCATGGCTCTTGATGATGGAGTTCTGCAGCTTCTTGCCGCGGTAGTTGACCAGAATGCCCAGAGCGCAGCCAACCATGAAGACGTAGTAAGAGGGGAAGATGTCCAGGACCAGCACGATGATGACGGCCAGAGTCAGGATAACATTGAAGATGAAGTTCTTCGGGCGAGCCAGCTCATTGTTCTTCTCTTCGCTATCCGAATCATCGTACTTGCCGACATCCTCTACGGCAGCATCGCCCAGCTTGGCAATGCGTCTCTTCTCCTGCAGGCCCCAGAAGATGGCGGTGCCGACAGCCAGGACCAGGCCGACGACCTGCATCGGAAGGATCTGACTCCACAGGTCATTGGACTCAACGCCCAGAACGCTGGCGGCACGCATGGTGGGGCCGCCCCAGGGCAACAGGTTCATGACACCCATCGACGTAACGCAGATGAGCAGCAGGGTCTCACGACGCATGTGCAGGCGCTTGTAGACGGGCAGCATGGCGGGGATGGTGATGAGGAAGGTGGAAGCGCCGCCGCCGTCCAGATGGCCGATGATGGCGATGAGGCAGGTCATCAGGGCAACGCCGACGACGTTGCTGCCGACCTTCTTCATCAGCGCGCCGATGATCTTGTCGAACATGCCTGCATCGGTCATAACGCCGAAGAACAGGACGGAGAAGATGAACAGGATTGCCGTACCGTGGACGCCCTTGACGCCCTCCTTGATAAAGCCAGCCATTTCATCCAGGGTGAAAGCACCGGTAGCCACCAGAATGGCTGCGGTGATGGTCGAGACGCTGACGAATGCCAGTGCAGGGACCGTGACATTGCGCAGCAGCAGGACGATGACCGCGATCACCGTTGCAAAGCCGAGCAGAGCGAGGATCGTATCACTCATGGGTTTGTACTTCCTTTCCTTTTTCCATTTGCCGGGGATGCATTCCGTTTTATCCTCTGGAATCATTCCCGTTCGTTATGGTTCCAGTATACAGGCTCAAACTTACAGCCCAAAGCCCTTCTCGTTACGGTTTGTTAAGGAATCCCTTAATATCCTGTAAGATTCCGTATGGAAGGTTGGATACAATAAAGCCGGAGCTGCGCAAAAAGAACAAAAAACAACAGGCCCCGAGGTGTTTCCACTCCGGGGCCTGCTGTCATCTTTATTTATGGGGCCTATATCGCCTTGCGGCGGTCCTCACATGGGGAAGCGGGAATTAAGCCTTTGCGACCACATCGTTGACGATAACGACCAGCATGTACTTGCCGTCCTTCGTCGTGGCAGTGCCCAGCTTACCGGTCTTAGCAGCTTCGTGAGTAGCGTCAACGGTAGCGGCCTGAGCCTCGACCAGAGCGTCCTTCACAAAGGCAGCCTGCAGGCTTGCGTCCTTCGTGGCATTCTCGGTCTTGACCAGAGCAACGCGGATCTGCTTGCCAACGTTTGCCTTCTCGGCATCAGAGCCGGTGGCGAACACGCCCAGAGCCTTCTTGACTGCATTAGCGGTATCAGCGGCAGCGAGGACGCCAGTGCTATCAATGACCTTGCCGCCGGTTGCCTTAACGGCATTCTCCAGAGTGATCTTGTTGGCGGCGGCAACACTAGAATCCTTTGCAGATGCGTCGACAATAGCCTCGATAGCAGTCAGGGTGCTCTTAGCAGTCTTATCCACGTCCTTGCTCTGCTCGGTCTTGACGCCCATCTTGGTCAGAGAGTCAGCGACGTCCTTGCTCTTGACGCCGTTGGCGCAGCCAGTCAGAACAGACAGTGCCAGAACGCCGGCGAGGGCGACGGCCAGAAACTTCTTTGCCATTTTCATGATTTTTGCCTCCATAATTATGAATGATCTTACAGGCAGGCTGTCCAGTTCCGGTCGTCGGCCTGTTGGCTTTATTATACCCCCCCCCCCTTCAGATTTGTCAATATATTCCCTGCATTTTTATCATATTGCCGAATTATGAAGGATACCTCTGTGCACATTCCACAAATTCACGAAAAACAGCGCTGTTTACTCTTTCCGGCTGCTCCTTATCTGGGCCAACAGCGTAGACGCCGACACCGGTTTTACCACATAGCCGTCGATGACGCCGTGGCTGCGGGCGTCCACGATCTCCCTTGTGGGGGCATTGGTCATCACGATGCGGGTCATGCCCGGGTAGCGGCCCCGGATGGCCATGCAGAGATCCACGCCGCTGCTGCTCATCAGGCTCTCGTCGATGGCAAGGACGTCGAAGGGCTGCTGCTCCAGCAGCTGGCGCAGCTCGCCCCGGCGGGAGCAGGTGGACACACTCAGGCCCAGCGCGCTGAGGTCTTTGTCCAGCAGGTCGAGGACCTTGTTGTTGTCGTCCGCCGCCAGGATGCGCAGCTTGCTGTCCACGCCCCACTGCAGCTGTTCGCGCTCCTGCTGCTGCTCCAGCACCGGCAGATAGACATAGAAGGTCGTGCCTCTGCCGATGGTGCTCTCGGCCCGGATGCGGCCCCGGTGGGTGCGGATGATCTGGTCCGCCAGAGCAAGGCCGAGGCCGGTGCCTTCGCCGGTCTTCTTTGTGGTGAAGAAGGGCTCGAAGATGTGCTGCATCGTCTCCTTGTCCATGCCGCAGCCGGTGTCGGTGACGCTCAGGCAGACGTAGCTCGACCATTCCTCGGAAATTTTCTCTTCCGGGAAGAGCGCCGCCAGCTCACTGCGCGGCACGACGCTGCCCCGGATGGTCAGCTTTCCGCCCTCGGCGCCGATGGCGTGGATGGCGTTGATGCTGATGTTCAGCAGCACCTGCTGCAGCTGGGTCGCGTTGCCCAGAACGCATTCGCCACTCAGCTCATTTTCTTCCTTCAGCTCCACGTTCTTCGGGCAGTTGGTCTCCACCAGCTTCCTCGTCCGATGGAGCAGTCCCTCCACCGACACGGCGTCGTAGACCGTCTCCACGTTTTTCCGGCTCATGGAGGAGATCTGTTTCACGACCTCCTGCGCCTTCTGCGCCGCCTCGCTGATCTCCATCGCGTTGTCATAGATCTCGCTGCCCGGGTCGGCGTCGGCCATGATGAGGTCGGCATAGCCGGTGATGGGGGTCAGGAAGTTATTGAACTCATGGGCGATGCCGCCGGTGAGGGTCCCCATCATCTGCAGCCGCTGGCCGTGGGCCAGCGACTCTTCGCTGCGGTGAAGCTCTTCGAGGGTCTGGTTCAGGGTCTTCAGATCGCTGATCTCGGTGGCGCTGCGGCGGTCGCGCTCCTGCAGCCGGAACATCTGGAACATGAAGAGCACCAGCACCAGCGCCACGCCGCCGAAGATGAGGACCACCTTCACGAAGCTCTGCTGTACCGGCTCGTAGAAATCGTCGTAGTCCACCACGGCGCTGACGATCCAGAAGCTGCCCCCCACGTCCAGATGACGGAAGGCGCTGATCTTATGCACCCGGGGCAGAGCCGGGTCGGCCCACCAGTAGGAGTAGTAGTCCAGCGTACCGGATTCCTCTTCCTGCTGAGCGCGCAGCAGCTCACTCAGACTGCTCATGTCCAGTTCCTTCCCCTGATAGATGCGCTGGCGGCCCTCCACGACCTTGATGCCCCACTGAACGGCTTCGGGGTGCATGACCACAAGGTTATCGTTATTCTTTATCATGATGTAGCCGTTCCTGCCGACATGGATCTCCGAGATGAGCTGCTGATACATGACCGTGGAGTCTACCACGAGGCAGACTGTCTCATCCCCGGCCTTCCTCTTCATCACAAGATAGTGCTCGCCGCCGCTGTGGTACTGCCAGTAGGAGATGTTCTCCGTCCGGGTGATGGGGACATCGCAGACGGCGCTGAGGCCATAGCAGCTGTAGATGACCTCGCCGTTGCTGTTTTCCAGCCAGACGTCCCGGATGGTATCGCTCCGGGCCACCGTGGGGCGGAACGCTTTGCTGGCCTGTGCTTTTCCGGCGATGGAGTCCAGCCGGTCGGCGTATTCTTCCAGCAGGACGCGGATGCTGTCGGCGGTGCTCTGCACCACCAGCTCCATCTGCCTCGTCTGGCTGTCCATCATGGCGGTGCGGTAGTCCTTCCACACCATACCCACCACGACAGCCAGTGCGGCTACCGTGACGACGCCGATGGCCAGCGGCACCCACAGGGTGCGCAGCGTCTGGAACCATGTCTTTTTCGGGGCGGTCTCCTTCATGTCGAGTCCTCCTTTGGGGCGGTCTTGCTCTTCCTGTCTAAAAATGTTATAATTTTATTTATCGCAAGTGAAACAAATTTTTCCGGTCAGAAAAGTGCAGGGAGTTATCATGTCGTATCATGTTCTTATTGTAGACGATGATCCAGCGATTTGCAAACTTTTATCGAAGGTTATGATCAGCAATGAGATGGACCCTCTCGTCGTCAACAGCGGTGCGGCGGCGCTGGACCTCATCGCGCGGCAGAGCGGCACGCTGGATATGATCCTGATGGACATCACGCTGGGCGACATGGAGGGCTTCGATGTCATCCAGACCATCCGGCGCAACGGCGTCACCACGCCGGTCATCATCATCAGCGGCCGCAACGAGGACTACGATTTCATGTACGGCCTCTCGCTGGGCGCTGACGACTATGTCACCAAGCCCTTTCGCCCCCAGATTTTGGGCGCAAAGGTCAAGGCCCTCATCCGCCGCAGCAAGAGCTTCTCGCAGGAGAACAACCAGCAAATCAGCTGCGGCCCCTTCCTCTGCGACACCACCACCATGCGCTTTTATAAAAATAATGTGGAGCTGAACCTCTCCGAGAAAGAGCGTAGCCTGCTGCTGCTCTTCGTGCGCCACCCGCAGCAGGTGTTCACCAAGGATATGATATACGAGCAGATCTGGGGCAACCTCATCGCTGTGGACGACAACGCCATCATGGTCTACATCAACCGCCTGCGCAGCAAGATCGAGGACAACGCCCGCACGCCCCAGCACATCATCACCATCCGCGGCGTCGGCTATCGTTTCGTGCCGTAAAGACGCGTTTTTCTTGCGTTTCTCCTGAAAACATGGTATTCTTGAATCGTTTTCCGTCAGGAGGTGCATTCTATGGGACTTTTAGAAGTCAACGGACTTTCTCTGCCACTCCTTGCAGAGCTTTCGTATCCATCCCAACTGGGGCGTTCGCTCAAAAACAACCTCGGCTCTTTTGACAAAGAGTCTCTCCTTCTGGATGCGCTGTCTGCCGCTGAATGGCTGGACATGAATCCGCTCTTGGGTGAAGTCGCCATCGACTATCGCATCAAGTCAGAGGAATCCATCCGCACCAAGTATGAGCGCTACTATCCTGACCGTCCTGTTCTGAAAGTTTTCAACGACATTCTGGGCTTCCGCTCCTGCTGTGACGATTACACGGAAGTCCTTTCTCTCGTTTCCCCGCGGCTCAAGGTTGTGGATATGTCTCGCGGAAAAGCCCGTGATGACGGCTACCGGGGTGTTCATCTCTATTACCATGCCGACAACTTCCACTATCCGATCGAGCTGCAGTTTAACACGCTCTATGACCGCCAGCTCAACAACTGGCTGCACGATTACCTTTATAAGAAAGGCTATCCAAACTCCATCGGTTGTATCCTGAGAGAACGGTACGAGCATGGAGAATTTTTCAATCTTGAAACCTTTGAGGAGGTGCTGCACGATGTGCTATCTGGTTGCCAAAAATAAAAATGCCCACGGCTGCTACGCGCTCAAGACTGTTCATGGTGTCCACCTTGTGGATTTGAAGCGGCAGCTGAACCAGTTTGCAGTACCACATGGCATTCAGCTTGTGACCATCAGCCGTCCCAACGCTTACGGAGAGTATGCACCTTATCACATTCTGGACAGCGAAGAGGATTTTGTCCAGACTGTCCGAAAACTCTGCTCCATGTAAATCCGCATTTTATTTTTGCCAAATCAATCCGATAAACAAAGAAGAGCAGCCAACTGCGCGCGGTGCAGTTGGCTGCTCTCTGGTTTTATGCCGGTATAAAACACAAAACCTTGAAAAAGGAGAATCGCATGAAGTTTGTGTGCATATTTAGCCGCAAAAGCGGGGGTGAGAAGAGCGAAGGAATCTCCGTGGATCCATTCCGAAGCGTGGTTGGCAAGCCACATTCCCGCTTTTACGCTATATCACTCAATCTTCGCGGAAAGAGAAAGGCTTGACTTCGCGGACGACGTCCATGACAGTGCCGTCGCGGGCCTCGATGATGCCCACGATGCGGTCGCCGAACTGGACCTTCTCCGGCTCGCCGACGATGGAGTAGGCGATGTCGCGCAGCTCCTCGATGGTCTTCAGAGGCACGCAGTCAGCGGCCTTCAGAGCCTCCAGCAGGTCGGGACGGCGGGGGTTGACGGCCACGCCGTAGTCGGTGACGACGATGTCAACGCTCTCGCCCGGGGTGGTGACGGTGGTCACGTCGGTGCAGATGGCCGGGATGCGGCCCTGCAGCAGAGGAGCGATGACGATGGTGCACTTTGCACCCTGTGCGGTATCGGGATGGCCGCCCTGTGCGCCGGTGATGATGCCATCGGAGCCGACGACGACGTTGCAGTTGAAGTGGGTATCGACTTCCAGAGAGGCCAGAATGACGTAATCCAGCTTGTTGACGAAGGCGCCCTTGTTCATGGGGCTTGCGTACTCGCCAGCAGAGATGGGGAAGTGGTTGGGGTTGGTGCGGACATTGTTGACAGCGTCCAGGTCGAAGTCCTGGGTATCCACCAGCTTGCGGGCCAGACCGCGGTCCAGCAGCTCGCACATGGGCTTGGTCAGACCACGACGCCCAGACCCCATGTGGATGTTCTTCTCTTCCATGATCTTGGACAGAGAGATGGTGGAGGCGATGGATGCGCCGCCGACACCGGTCTGATAAGAGAAGCCGTCCTTGAATAGGGGTGTTTGCAACGACCTGAGTGCAGTACTCGGCCATCAGGATCTTGCGCTGGTCGGTGGTGGGCTTTGCAGCGCCGGTAGCGATCTTCTCGGGGATGCCGATCTGGTCCACGACGCAGACGTAATCCACCTTGGTCTGGTTGATCTCTGCGGGGTAGTTGGGGTAGTCCACGAGGCAATCGGTGACAGCGACGACATAGTCAGCCATCTCAGCGTCAACGTAAGCATAGCTCAGGACGCCGCAGTTGGTCTTGCCGCCCATGCCGGAGCAGTTGCCGTACTCGTCGCAGGAAGGTGCGCCGATGAAAGCGATGTCAACGTGAGTCTCACCGGTCTCGATGGCGCGGACACGGCCGCCGTGGCTGCGCATGGTGGCCAGCCCCTTCAGCTTGCCGTGGGAGATGGCGTCGCCGATCTTGCCGCGGACGCCGGAAGACTCGATGTTGACGATGGTGCCGTCCTCGATCATGGGGACGAGGGCGTCATGAGCCTTGCCCAGAGAGCTTGCGCTCAGGGTGATGTTCTTGAAGCCCATCTTGTGGATCTCTTCCATGACCATGCAGACCACCAGGTCGCCCTCGCGGAAGTGGTGGTGGAAGGAGACGGTCATACCGTCGTGGGCATTGCACTTGACCAGCGCCTCGTGGATGTCCTTGACCATCTTGTCGTGGTCGTTGCGCATCACGGGGGTGACCTTCGGGCTGGCCTTCTGGAAGGCCTTGCCGTCTTTATAATTGTTGCCCTGGAAGACCTCTTTGCCGGTGCGCTCGAGGATCTCTTCGGGAATTTCTCTGCCGACTGCGTTCAACATAATTACAAATCCCCCTTATACACGCCGGATGCCTTTGCCAGATCGATGGTGCGCTTTGCACCATCGTAGAAGGCGATGTCGATCATCTTGCCGTCGACGGTGAAGACGCCGATGCCCAGAGCCTTCTTGGAGTCGATCTCCTTGACGACCTTCTCAGCGAAGATGATGTCCTTCTGGGTGGGCGTAAAGATCTCGTGGACGATGGGGATCTGACGGGGGTTGATGATGGACTTGCCGTCGAAGCCCATCAGGTGGATGTTCTCCACGTCCTTGCGGAAGCCATCCATATCCTTCAGGTCGGTGTAAACGGTGTCGAAGCACTGCACGCCTGCTGCGCGGGCTGCAATGATCATCTGCTGGCGGGCGCCCATCAGCTCAATGCCGGTGCCGGTGATGTGGGTCTGCAGGTCCTTGGTGTAGTCGCCGCCGGACAGTGCGATGCCGAACAGGCGCTCATCGCTCTCGCAGATCTCCAGAGCGTTCATGACGCCGCGGGCAGACTCCAGAGCGGCGATGATGAGGACTTCGCCCTCGGGACGGCCATAGGTTTTCTCGTCCTCGGCGATGGCAGCAGCCACGCGGTGGACGTCCTCAGCGTGCTCGGTCTTGGGGATGCGGATGGAGTCGCAGCCGCCGGCCACGCAGGCACGGATGTCTTCACGCCAGTAGGGGGTGTCCAGACCGTTGATACGGACGACCCGCTCTGCACCGCGGTAGTCCACGGTCTTCAGGGCGTGGTACAGGCTGAAGCGGGCGACATCCTTCTGGTTCTCGGCCACAGCGTCCTCCAGGTCCAGCATCAGAGAGTCGGCCTTATAGATGTAGGGGTCTTTGATGAGGCCGGGCTTCTGCGCATTCAGGAACATCATCGTGCGGCGCAGGCGCTTCTTGTTCGGATTATTCATCGAATGGCACCTCCCCAGGGCAGATTCTCATACTGGTCAACAGAGCGGAACACCGCGCCCTCGATGCGGGCCTTCAGGGTGCAGTCCAGTGCGCCCTTGTCCACGATGGTGATGCGGACGTTGTCGATGTCCAGATTCTTCAGGGTCTCCAGCGCGACCTTGCGCAGCTGGTTGCCGTACTGGTGGATGACGGAGCTTTCGAGGGAGAAATCGATCTTGCCCTCGCCCGGCTCGACGGTCACCATGCAGTCGCTGGATTCCAGAGTGCCAGCCGTGGCTGCTTTCTTGATCTCCATGCTTTTTCCTCCTTGACAGGTGGTTTCTTCAATCGTTATACCGTTCTTGCGGGGCGGTGCCTCACTGCGCCGCTCCTGATGGTTCTATCATAATCGGACAATCTTACAAAAGGCATAGCGTCAGTCTTAATATTCGTTAAGAATCGCCAAAAATTTCTCTTGTACACAAGATTTATTCCATTTGGTCATGCTGCTCGCGCATTTTCTCTTCCGTTTCCCCTCCTTTCCTGCACGAGATGCCATCCGGCGCTGTTTTTGCCTTTTTCTCAGCTCTATCCTACCGCACCCGGCGGCATTTGTGAAATGAAAAGATGGAATCCTTATCCATCCAAAAAGGGAATGAATCAAAAAAGCCCTCCTTTGCAGGAGAGCTTTCGTATGAGCTTTACACAGACCATTTTACAGCATCATCAAGACTGCAAGGTTGAACACTGCCGCAATGCCCACGCTGACGGGCGCTGCTGATTATTTTTTATGCGTGGTTGAAGCCCTTGCCGAACACCTCGGTGGTGCTGAGCATCGAGATAAAGGCGTTGAGGTTTTCCTTATGGATAAATGCCTGCAGCTGTAATGCCTCGCGGTGGGTGAGGGTCGTATAGATCATGTAGTGGGGCCGGTCGGTGTAGGCACCGTAGCAGGGCGTATAGGTCGCACCGCGCACCAGCTTGCGCATGACGAAATCGCAGATGGGGTCTTTGTCGTCGCAGATGATGAGGATGGCCTTGCACATCTTCATCTGTTCCAGCACGGCATCGACGACGAGGCTCTTGACCGTCAGACCCACGAAAGAGTAGAGAGCGGTGTAGAGGTCGAAGACGAAGCAGGCTGCCAGCACCATGACGAAGTCGGTGATAAAAAGCGCCTCGCCGGTGTTCTTCATATGGGTGTATTTTTTCAGGATGAGGGCGACGACATCGGTGCCGCCGGAAGACGCGCCCACGTTGAAGAGCAGAGCCGACGCAATGGCGGGCAGGGCGATGGCGAAGACCAGGTCCAGCATGGGCTGGTTGGACAGGGGGCCGCTGAGGGGGACATATTTTTCAAAAAGAGCCAGCTCTGCCGTCATGACGACGGTGGCCCAGCCGGTGCTGATGGCAAAATCCCTGCCGAGGAATATCCAGCCCAGAATGAGCAGGAGGATATTGGCACAGGACGAAAAAGCTGAGGCCGACAGGGGCGTGAGCTTTGCCACAAGGGCCGCGCCGCCGGTCACGCCGCCGAAGACGAAGTTGTTGGGGAATTTGAAGAAGTATACGCCGATGGTCATGATGCTGATGCTCAGGGTGATGATAACGTATCGACTGACGATCTGCAAGGTCTTTTCCCGCGTGCTGATCTCCATTTGACTGTTTCCTTTCGCCGTCCGCGCGGCACTCTCTTCTCACACGAAGGGCCGTTTCTCTGCCCATTACTTGTGTTATTGTAACACTGCCCACCGCGCCGTTCAAGAGGAAAAAACGTTCCGCGCAAAAAACCGCCCGCTTCGTTTTCCACAAAGCGGGCGGCAGCTGTTGAATTTATGGAAGTGCTTACAGCTTCTTGCCGGTCAGCATCTCGTAAGCTTCCTCATACTTGGCGATGGTCTTGTCGATGACGTCCTGCGGCAGGTCGTAATCACTGTCGGGGTTGGCCAGCAGCCAGTTGCGGACGAACTGCTTATCAAAAGAGGGCTGACCGTGGCCGGCCTCGTAGCCCTCCAGCGGCCAGAAGCGGGAGGAATCGGGGGTCAGCATCTCGTCGCCGAGGATGACGTTGCCCTCCTCATCCAGACCGAACTCAAACTTGGTGTCGGCGATGATGATGCCGCGGGAGAGGGCATACTCAGCGCACTTCTTATACAGAGCGATGGTGTAGTCACGCAGCTTGGTGGCGTACTCCTCGCCCTTGCCGGGGAACAGCTTTTCCAGCACGTCGATGCTCTGCTCGTAGGAGATGTTCTCGTCGTGGTCGCCGATCTCAGCCTTGGTGGAGGGGGTGTAGATGGGCTCGGGCAGCTTCTCGGACTCCTTCAGGCCCTCGGGCAGCTGGATGCCGCAGACCTTGCCGGTCTTCTGGTAGCTGGCCCAGCCGCTGCCGGTAATGTAGCCGCGGACGATGCACTCGACGGGCAGCATGGTCAGCTTGCGGCACATCATGCTGCGGCCCTCGTACTGGGGCTGCCGGAAGAACTCGGGCATCTCCTTCACATCCACGCTCAGCATATGGTTGGGCAGCAGGTCGCGGGTGTAGTCGAACCAGAACTTGCTCATCTGGGTCAGCACCTTGCCCTTGTTGGTGACTTTATTCTTTAAGATAACATCGAATGCAGAGATGCGGTCGGTGGCGACCATGATGAGGCTGTCGCCGTTGTCGTAGATCTCGCGGACCTTGCCTTCCTTGATGGGCTTGAACTCAGTCATAGCAAAACTCTCCATTTTCCTTATTCCGTAGGTATCTTTTCTTTTGGTCATTGGCAGGCTGTCTGCCGTCCTGTTACACTATAATCTTATCACAGGAATTGTCCGTTGGGAAGAAACAGATGGGAGAGAAATGGGCCGATTTTTGGTTTTTTCTCGTGAAAAGTGCTAAAATCCAGCTTAAATTTTCGTCGTTTTGACGGTAAAAGTCGTACTTTCGCCCCATTTTCGCCTGCCTTCCTGACCGAAACGCCGTCATTGACGAAATTTGTGAAAACGTGTATCATGGGTAACGGCATCGCATTTTTCAACTTTTGTCTTTTAAGGAGGTCCATGCCATGCGCCCTCTCATCATCGCCCATCGCGGCGCGTCCCATCTGGCCCCCGAAAACACGCTGACCGCGTTCCGTCTGGCAAAGACGCTGGGTGCGGACGGCTTCGAGTGTGACGTTCAAATCACCAGAGACCGTCACCTCGTGGTGGCCCACGACTACCTCACCGACCTCAAGACCGGCGTCCACGGCAACATCCCGGATATGGACTTCGACGACCTGCGTCAGCTGGATTTCGGAAAATGGAAAAGCCCGGAGTTCGCGGGCGAAAAGATCCCCACCCTCGAAGAGGTGCTGGAAGCCGCGCAGGACTTCAGGATGATACATATTGAGTTAAAGCCCTACTTTGACCGGGACGAAGAGATCGTGGACCGGGTCATCGACGCCGTCCTTGACGCCGGGCTGGAAGAAAAGGCCGTGCTCACCTCCTTCGAGTACGGCACCCTCCGCCGGGTGAAGGAGCGGATGCCCCAGATGGCCACCTGCGCCATGACCCTCAGCCCCGAATCCCAGCTCAGCCAGCCGGCCACCTTCTGGGAGAAACTGGGCCTCAAGAAGACCGACCCTCTCGTGGAGAAGCTTTCCAGCCCCCAGGCCCTCAGCGAAGCGGCCGCTCTGCTGGAAGATCCCAGCAGTCTGGACGAAGAGAACAGCGTCCTCATCTATTACTTAAAAGACCGTCTCGATTTTCTCTGCTCCATCTACCCCGGCATGAACCTGGCCGAAATTCTGCAGCAGTATTATTATCAGACGGATTTTGTGAACTATGTGGCCCAGTTCGGCTTCCCGGTGGATTACGTCGGGCCGGAGTACCACGCCTTTTTCCGGGACAAAGACCTTGTCCCCAATGCCCACGCCCACGGCTTCAAGGTCGCGCCCTGGCCGGTGGGCAATGACAGTCGGGATGACCTGCGCCAGCTGTTCCGGCTGGACCCGGAGCTTGTGGTCACGAATAAGCCCGAGGTGGCCGTTGCTATCCTCACTGGGCTGGGCCAGTGGGACGAATCATCCAAAGAGGGTTGACAGCCCTCTTTTTTTAGTCCATAATAGTCCTGTATCAAACAGTTTTATGTGAAACAGTTCGACCTCCGAACATTCAAAGCTCTGCCATATCATATAACGAACAGAAGGATGGTAACTATGTGTAAAGAAATCAAGCCTTGCTGCACTCCTGTCGCGCCGCCGTGGGAGGTGCCGCAGGTCATCCCGGCCCAGCTGCGCCGGGTGAACAATCTCATCTTCCGCAAGATCGGCCAGTTCTCCCGCACCAATGGCGTGGAGGCCGTGACCCCCATGCACGGCTGGATCATGGAGTACCTCTACCGGAACTCCGACACCCCCGTATTCCAGCGGGACATCGAGCGGGAGTTCTCCATCACCCGCTCCACCGTTACCAATATTTTACAGCTCATGGAGCGCAAGGGCTACATCGCCCGTCAGAGCGTCGCGCAGGACGCCCGCCTCAAGCAGCTGGTGCTCACCGAAAAGGGCCGCCAGTTCCACGAAAATACCATGCTCGCCCTCCACCAGACCGACGAATATGTGGCCGGCCTGCTCACCGAAGAAGAGAACACCGAGCTGCTGCGGCTGCTGAATAAGCTGTATCTGGGACTAAAGTGAAACAAATATGAACTTTTTCCGAAACTTTGAAAAAAGCATTGACATTAAAATTGTTTTGTATAAAATTGTTCCGTACCAAACAATTATTCAAAGGAGGCTCAAAGTATGATAAAGAAGCTTGCTTCCCATCTGGGCGAATACAGACGCGCCGCCATCCTGACGCCGATGTTTTCCGCGCTGGAAGCAGTCATGGACATCCTGCTGCCCACCATCATGGCGTTCATCATCGACCTTGGCATTGAAAAGGGCGATATGAACGCCATCGTCAAATACGGCCTGCTCACCTTCGCAGTGGCGGCCATCGCTCTGCTGCTGGGCATTCTGGCCGGCAAGTACGCCGCCGAGGCGTCCACCGGCTTTGCCGGCAACCTGCGTGACGCGATGTATGAGAATATCCAGCATTACTCCTTCTCCAACATCGACAAATTCTCCACCGCCGGCCTCGTCACCCGCATGACCACCGACGTGACCAACCTGCAGAACGCTTTCCAGATGATGGAGCGTATGTGTGTGCGCGCCCCGGTCCATCTGGTGTTCGCACTCATCATGGCGTTCAGCATCGGCGGCCCTCTGGCCCTCATCTTCGTGGTGGCTGTCGCCTTCCTGCTGGCCGTGCTGGCAAGCATCATGGTGCCCACCTTCAAAATTTTTGACCGTGTTTTCAAGAATTACGACAACCTGAACGCCTCGGTGCAGGAGAATGTCTCTGCCATCCGCGTGGTCAAGAGCTTCGTCCGCGAGGGCTTCGAGAACGAGAAGTACACCAAAGCCTGCGAGGGTCTGTATCAGCAGTTCGTCAACGCAGAGAGCCGTCTGAGCTTCAACAGCCCCGCCATGCTGACGGCTATTTACGGCTGCAACATTGCCCTGAGCTGGTTCGGCGCAAAGTACATCCTGCACGGCGCGCTGACCACCGGCCAGCTGAATGCTCTGTTCGGCTACATCATGAACATCCTGATGGCCCTGATGATGCTGAGCATGGCTTTCGTCATGATCTCCATGTCCGCCGCTTCCGCAAAGCGTATCGTGGAAGTCCTGGACGAGAAGACCGACCTGCCCCCCGCCAAGGCTCCCGTGCAGGAAGTCAAGGACGGCAGCATCCGCTTCGACCACGTCACCTTCAAGTACAAGCACGGCTCCGGCCAGCCTGTCCTGAACGACATCACCTTTGACATCAAGCCCGGCGAGACACTGGGCATCATCGGCGGCACCGGCAGCGCAAAGTCCAGTCTGGTGCAGCTCATCCCCCGCCTGTACGACGCCGAGACCGGCACCGTCAGCGTGGGCGGCGTGGATGTCCGGGATTATAACCTCGACGTCCTCCGCCACGAGGTCTCCATGGTGCTCCAGAAGAACGTCCTGTTCTCCGGCACCATCCTCGACAATCTCCGCTGGGGCAATGAGAACGCCAGCGAGGAAGAGTGCATCCGTGTGGCGAAGCTGGCCTGCGCCGATGAGTTCATCGAGCGCTTCCCGGACAAGTACAACACCTGGATCGAGCAGGGCGGCTCCAACGTGTCCGGCGGCCAGAAACAGCGTCTGACCATCGCCCGCGCCCTGCTGCGCAAGCCGAAGGTCCTCATCCTCGACGACTCCACCAGTGCCGTGGATACCGCCACCGACGCAAAGATCCGGAAGGCGTTCCGTGAGGAGATCCCCGGCACCACCAAGATCATCATTGCACAGCGCATTTCCTCGGTGCAGGATGCCGACCGCATCCTCGTGCTGGACAACGGCCAGATCAACGGCCTCGGCACCCACGAGGAACTGCTGAAGAACAACGCGATCTATCAGGAAGTCTACAGCAGCCAGACTCAGGGCGGCGGCGACTTCGACAAGCAGGGAGGTGAGCAGTAATGGCAGAACAGAAAGCAAAAGTCGTCCATGGCCCCGGCCCCGCGGCATGGGAGGCCCGCGTCCGAAGGTCGAGAACCCGGGCAAGCTGCTCAAGCGCATCATGGCAGAGGTGTTCCAGCACTATCTGCCTCACTGCATCCTCGTGCTCATCTGCATCGTGGTCAGCGCGCTGGCCAATGTGCAGGCAAGCCTGTTCCTGCAGACCCTTATCGACGACTATATCATCCCCATGACCCAGCAGCAGGACCCCAGCTTTGCACCGCTGGCCGGGGCGCTGGTGCGCGTCGGCTGCATCTATGTGGTGGGCATCCTCGCTGCATGGCTCAACGCCCGCATCATGGTCAACGTCACCCAGGGTACCCTGCGCAACCTGCGCATCCAGCTCTTCACCCACATGGAGAGCCTGCCCATCCGCTACTTTGACACCCATCCCCACGGCGACATCATGTCCGTCTACACCAACGACGTCGATACCCTCCGTCAGATGCTCAGCCAGAGCATCCCGCAGCTGGTATCCAGCGCCATCACTATCGTTTCCGTCTTTGCCAGCATGTGCATGCTGAGCTGGCAGCTCACCATCGTCACCATGCTGATGGTGGCCCTGATGCTCTTCTGCTCCAAGAAGATCACCCAGCAGAGCGGCAAGTACTTCATCGCACAGCAGCGCGACCTCGGCAAGGTGAACGGCTACATCGAAGAGATGATGGAAGGCCAGAAGGTCGTCAAGGTCTTCACCCACGAGCAGAAGGCCCTCGAGGGCTTCCGCGAGCTGAACGACAAGCTCAAGGACAGCGCCAAGCAGGCCAACAGCTTCGCCAACATCATGATGCCCGTCAACGCTCAGTTGGGCAACATCAGCTATGCCATCTGCGCTTTGGCGGGCGCAGCCATGGCCGTCACCGGCATGGGCGGCGTCACTCTGGGTACTGTCATGGCGTTCCTGTCCCTGAACAAGAGCTTCAATATGCCCATCAGCCAGGTGTCCATGCAGGCCAACAGCATCATCATGGCACTGGCCGGCGCAGAGCGCATCTTCAAGATGATGGATGAGCCCAGCGAGACCGATGAGGGCTATGTCACCCTCATCAACGCCAAGTACGACAAGGACGACAACCTCGTGGAGGCCAACGAGCGCACCGGCATCTGGGCCTGGAAGCATCCCCACCACGACGGCACCATCACCTACCACAAGCTGGAAGGCGACATCACCTTTACGGACGTCGATTTCGGCTATGTACCGAACAAGACTGTCCTGCACGACATCAACCTCTATGGCCGTCCGGGCCAGAAGATCGCCTTCGTCGGCTCCACCGGCGCCGGCAAGACCACCATCACCAACCTCATCAACCGCTTCTACGACATCCAGGACGGCAAGATCCGGTACGACGGCATCAACATCCATAAAATCAAGAAAGCCGATCTCCGCCGCTCTCTGGGCATCGTGCTGCAGGATACCCACCTGTTCACCGGCACGGTCATGGAGAACATCCGCTATGGCCGTCTGGAAGCCACCGACGAGGAGTGCATCGCCGCAGCCCGTCTGGCCAACGCCGACGGCTTCATCAAGCGCCTGCCCGAGGGCTACAACACCATGCTGACCGGCGACGGCGCGAACCTGTCGCAGGGCCAGCGTCAGTTGCTGGCCATCGCCCGCGCAGCCGTCGCCGACCCGCCGGTGCTCATCCTCGATGAGGCTACTTCCTCCATCGACACCCGCACCGAGGCTCTGGTGCAGCGCGGCATGGACGGCCTGATGTATGGCCGCACCAGCTTCGTCATCGCCCACCGCCTCTCCACCGTCCGCAACGCAGACTGCATCGTGGTCCTGGAGCAGGGCCGCATCATCGAGCGCGGCAGCCATGACGAGCTCATCGCCAAGAAGGGCAAGTATTACCAGCTCTATACCGGCAATCTGGCCGAGAACTAAGCGTACTACCACAAAAGCCGCCGTGCAGCTTTTCACAGCTGTACAGCGGCTTTTTCTTGTGCTTATTTTATTTAAGGAACCCGGGTTGCGGCTCCCAGCGTCTGCTTCGCTGCCGCTCGCATCCTGCTGGCCGCGGCCCCAACAGCTCCTCCCTGTTTCCGCCACTGGCGGCGGTCGTCGCTGTTGCAAGGCCGGTAAGCACTAACCCCTGGTAAGCAAAACGCCCCGCGGTACTGCAATACCGTGGGGCTTCTGTTTGCTCATTGGTGAAAACCTATGAAGCAATATCTTCCTTCATTGCTTTTATTATATGCACTCTCAGCAAAAAAGTCAAGTGCTTCGCATTTTTGTCAGTTCAGATCGTGCTTCTTACAGAACTTCCTGCTCACCCAGTACATCCCGGCCCAGATGGCGATGGCGAGGATGAGATACACCGGATTTTTCAGCGCGCTGACCAGCGACTGGCCGAAGAGAGCCATCATGGCCACCATAACGGCCTTGCCCGCCAGAAGGGTGAGCAGATAGCGTTTCTCGTCAAAGTCCGAGATGCCGAAGGCCAGATGCAGGAACGACGTGGGCGTGAAGGGCAGGACCGCCAGCATGAAGAGGGTGGCGGTGTCCACATGGCTGACCCACTGCTGGGCCTTTTTCAGCTGTTCGGAGCGAGAGGCCAGCTTCCAGAAAAAGCGTTTGACCACCCGCCGCCAGAACAGGAACACCACCGTGCCGCCTGCGGCCACACCGAGCCAGCTGTAGACGAAGCCAAGAAATCCGCCGTGGGCCGCGATATTGAGGGCCACGATGGCGATGAGGGGCAGCGGCGGAAAAATGGATTCCACCATCGCCAGCAGGATAGGGACCAACGGCCCCAGCCCTTCAAAGCCCTCTAACAATGCCTCCCAAAATTCCAGCGTACCCAGCTGGTGGAGCCAGTCGATGAGCATCGTTTCCATCGTGCTCGTACCATCCCTTTCGTTTCTGCCTGATGTTCCTTCTTAGTATATCCAGCATCTATGACCGGGATATGAACAAAATCTGAGCATTTTTGCCTTTTTCTTCCTGTCTCTCCTTACAACACGAAACAGCGTCGTTCTTTCCTGCACGCTATTTTATTCTTCTGCCTCAGAAGATGTGCCGGGCGGCCTCTGCTTCGGCGGCCTGCCGTTCGGCCTTGAGGCGCTGACGCTCCAGATACTGGGCCTTCTGCTTTTTCCAGCGGACCAAGCTTGCATCGTCCGGCATCTGGACGCAGCGGGCGAAGGCCCAGTGCAAGCCGTCCCGGCGCGACATCCGGTATTTCTGGAACACGCCCCGGCCCGCCTCGCCGCCCCGGCCCTTACAGACGGGACATTGGGACAGCGTATACCAGCCGCTGCTCCCTTTTTTCAGCCAGACGTCATCCGGCTGCAGGGCCGTGCCGCAGACCGGGCAGGCCATCGTGCCGATGACGGGGTCCAGCTTCCACATAGACTGGTCCAGATAGCCCCGAAAGACCCTGAAATCCCGGTAGTCGCCCGGCGTAGGGCAAAGGCTCTGGCGCAGGGTGTCCTCCTCGCTGGGGTAAGCGGCCAGTCCGGCCCGCAGGTCGAGCATCCGGCAGAGGTCGGCGGTGTAGAGGGTGTCGGACAGAGCGTCGTGGAAGGGGCGTTCCAACGGGATGCCCATCCGGGTGACGACATTTTCCAGCTTCATCCCCTCGCCTTCCTTGCGGGGGTACTCCCGCAGAAAGAGCTGCTGCAGGTCGTACCAGACCGTCGGGCGGCTCTCGTCGAGATTGCAGAGGAAAAGGTTCTGCTTGAGCACCGGCACGTCATCCATGCCCCACTCGGCGAACTCGGCGTCCGGGCCGCACCACTTCATAAAGCGGCGGAGGCCCTGGATGATGGGTTCGCCCTTGTCGAGGTCCTCCTGCGTCAGACCGGTGACTTTGGCGATGTGGTGCTGCAGGCAGCGGAAGATGCGGGGACGCAGGTGGATGGAGAAGGTATCCAGCACGTTGGCGTCCTCGTCGATCTTGACAGCACCGATCTCAATGATCTCCCCCCGGAACGTCTGCTGGACGCCGTGATAATTAAAGATAAACGGCTGATAGCCGATGTTCCACTCCAAATCGAATAAAACTAAGTTGCGCGGCATTTGCGTCTGGTATCCTTTCAAAAAATGAACTTCTCAATGGCCTCAGCCACGCCGTCGTGGTTGTTGTCGGCGACGGTCACATAGTCCGCCGCCTCCTTGACGGGGGGCTCTGCATTCTGCATGGCCACACCCACGCCGGCAAAGCGTATCATAGAGCAGTCATTGAGGCCGTCGCCGCAGGCCATGAGGTTGTCGCGGGTCAGACCCCTGCTTTCCAGCAGACTGCAAAGGCTCACGTCCTTGGCGACACCCAGCGGCACGGCCTCGATGAAGAAGGGGCTGGACGGGTAGAGGTCGATCTCGCCCGCAAACTGTTTCCGGCCTGCTTCCAGCACCTCGCTGCGGCGGGCGGGGTCGAGGGTAATGAGCATCTTGCAGATGGGATAATCCACATAGGCAGCGAGGTCCTCCACCTTCTGCATGGGCAGCTTGCAGGTAAAGCACTCCTTCAGCGCCCACTTGTCCTCGGGGCTTTCGGTGACAACGCCCTGCTTATTATAGGTAATGATGACCACGCCCTGCTCCCTGGCGAAGGCACAGAGCTGCGGCACATACTTTGCATCCAGCTGCTTGCGGTAGAGCGTCTCGCCGGTGGCACAGTCGATGATGGCACCGCCGTTATACGAGAGGATGCAGCCGCCCTTTTTATCCAGTCCCAGCTCCTTTGCCAGCGGCATGACGCCTGCCGTGGGACGGCCCGAGGCCAGCACGATGGTCACACCCTTGGCAGCAGCTGCATCCAGCGCTGCGCGGGTGGCGGGGGTGACGACCTTCTGGTCATTGGTCAGGGTGCCGTCGAGGTCCAGCGCCAGCACACGAATATCTTTCTTTTCCATATCCAGCCTCACTTATTTTTACAGGCCGGAACGTCCCGGCCCTGTCGATTTTATCGCATACCTTTTTATTGTACAATGAATGCACCTCTCAGCGCAAGACTCTTTGTTATATTTCTTCGGCACCTTGGAGTTTGTTTGAAAATACAAACTGTAGTTTGTACCAAAAAACACGTAAAGATAGACATTTCTAACTACTTATCGTAAAATGTTAGCAGATATAAACATCGTCAAAATCCCTTGAATTTTCCAAAAACCGCGTTATAATAACGGCAGAAACACTTATCCCATGCCCTTTGGGGTACATGAGGGAATACGATAAAAAGGAAGGTATACTACTATGTTCGATATGAAGAAGATTGCTCTGTTCGCTGCCGGCACCCTGTTCGGTTCCGCTGGTTTCAAGCTGCTGTCCAGCAGCGATGCCAAGAAGGTCTACACCCAGACCACTGCTGCTGTCCTGCGCATGAAGGACTCCACCATGGAGACCGTCAGCAAGGTCCAGGAGCAGGCCGGTGACATCCTCGAGGATGCAAAGGCCATCAACGAGGCCCGCGCTGCCAAGGCTGAGGTCATTGAGGACGCTGCCGAGGCAGAGACCGCCGAGACCAACGAGTAATTTTGCAGTCTCTGAGCCGCCTGCGGGCGGCTCTTTTTATGGTTATTTTTTGCAATACGCAGAGGATATTCTGATATGAAATGTACTATTCTTCATGAGAGCCGCGGCCGCCTGCGGGTACACGTCTGCAATGTGCGGATGACCCTTCACCGGGCCGATGTGCTGGAAGCCTATCTGAACCACCACGACGCTGTGAGCAAGGCCAAGGTCTACGAGCGGACGGGCGATGTGGTGGTGTATTACACCGGTACCCGCAAGGATGCCGTCGCCGCCCTGAGCACCTACCGTTTCGATGACCCCGAACTGGACGCACTGGTCACCAGCGCCGACAGCCGCCGCATCAATCAGGAATATCAGGAAAAGATGTATAACCTCCTGGCAGGCCGGGTGCTGCGCGAGCTGTTCCTGCCCGCCCCGCTCAACGCCGCCTACACCGTGTTCCGCTCCATCAAGTTCCTCTGGAAGGGCGTGTGCTGCCTGTGGCGCCGCAAACTGGAAGTCGAGGTGCTGGATGCTTTGAGCATCGGCGTTTCCATCCTGCGGGGCGACTTCGCCACCGCAGGCTCCGTCATGTTCCTGCTCAACGTCGGCTCCCTGCTGGAGGAGTGGACCCGCAAGAAGAGCCTCGACGACCTGGCCCGCAGCATGGCCCTGAATGTCGATAAGGTCTGGGTCCGCGCACAGGGTACCGAAGTGCTCATGCCGCTCACCAAGGTCCACCCGGGCGACGAGATCGTCGTCCGCTCCGGCAACATGATCCCGCTGGACGGCACCGTCATCGAGGGCGAAGCCATGGTCAACCAGGCCGCTCTGACCGGCGAGTCCATGCCGGTGCGCAAGACCATCGGTGCCACCGTCTACGCCGGCACTGTGGTGGAAGAGGGCGAGTGCGTCCTGACCACCAGAGCCGAGGGCGGCGCAAACCGCTACGACAAGATCGTGGCCATGATCGAGGAGTCCGAGAAGCTGAAGTCCAGCACCGAGAACCGTGCGCTGGCTCTGGCCGACCGTCTGGTTCCCTGGTGCCTCGGTGCTACCATCGTCACCTACGCCCTGACCCGGAACGCCACCCGCGCCATCTCCTGCCTGATGGTCGATTTCTCCTGCGCCCTCAAGCTCTCCATGCCGCTGGCCGTTCTTTCTGCCATGCGCGAGTGCGGCGCAAGCCATATCACCGTCAAGGGCGGCAAGTACCTCGAGACCCTGTCCAAGGCCGACACCATCGTCTTCGACAAGACCGGCACCCTGACCCGCGCTACCCCCAAGGTGGTCAAGGTCGTCCCCTTCTCCGGCTGCAGCGAAAGCGAAGTTTTGCAGCTGGCCGCCTGCCTCGAGGAGCACTTCCCCCACTCGATGGCCAACGCCGTCGTCCGGGAGGCCAAAGAGCGCGGCATCTCCCACGAAGAGATGCACTCCGAGGTAGAGTATATCGTGGCCCACGGCATCGCCAGCCGCGTCAGCGGTGAGCGGGTCGTCATCGGCAGCCACCACTTCGTCTTTGAGGACGAGCACTGCACCATCCCCGAGGACGAGCGCGAGAAGTTCGATAACCTCGAGCCGGAGTATTCTCACCTCTATCTGGCCGCTTCGGGCCGTCTGGCCGGCGTCATCTGCATCGCCGACCCGCTGCGTCCGGAAGCTTCCCGCGTGCTGCGCGCTCTGCGCGGCCTCGGCATCACCAACACCGTCATGATGACCGGTGACAGCGAGCGCACCGCCGCCGCCATCGCAAAGCAGGTGGGTGTGGACCAGTTCTTCGCCGAAGTCCTGCCCGAGGACAAGGCTGCTTTCGTCCAGAAGGCCAAGAGCGAGGGCCACACCGTCGTGATGATCGGCGACGGCATCAACGACTCCCCCGCCCTCTCTGCCGCTGACGTCGGCATCGCCATCAACTCCGGCGCTGCCATCGCCCGCGAGATCGCAGACGTGACCATCAAGGCCGACAGCCTCGAGGAGCTGGTCGTCCTCAAGACCATCGCCAACTCCCTGCAGCGCCGTGTCAGCGCCAACTACCGCTTCGTGCTGACCTTCAACTCTGCCCTCATCGCGCTGGGGGCAATGGGCATCCTGCAGCCTGCGTCCTCCGCTATGCTGCACAACCTCTCCACCATCGGCATCAGCCTCAAGAGCATGACCAATCTCATCCCCGAGGAAAAGGCTCAGAAGGCTCTGGTGGAAAAGACTAAATCAGCTGCTGCATCCCCCTGCCCGCACAACACCCCCGCCTGCACGGCCATCGTGCGGACGGGGGTGTTTTTTGTGCAAGCCAAAACCGCCCCGGGCGATGCGGAACGCCCGGGGCGGAGAGGGGATGTTTTATTTGGTCACGGTTCCGTCCTTGTAGGAAGTACGGTCTACAAGGCCATCATAGGGCGCAGGAACGGTCTGGCTATACTCCACACCCCGGAAGTCCTTTACCGGCACGATCGCGTCCTTGAGTCCTTCGCCGTTGATGCGGATGAATGCAGGCATTGCGTCGTCCTCTGACTCATAGTACAGAACGTACTCATAGCTATATCCTGTGTCCTGCTTTCCATAAGCACTCAGCCAGTCTCCATTAGACCCTTTTGGCACTGACAGTTTGAATGCTTCCGTATAATACATTTTTCCGTTGTAAGCATTCTTTCCTGCCAGAAGCCAATAGCTATCCGTTCCATCTCTCATCAATATCCAAAGCGGTATATCCACCTTGTCCGGCTGATATTTCGTGCCGCTCCTATCATTATCCGCTTCCTGTGTCTTCGTTACAGAGTTCACAAGGTACCGAATCTGCCCGCCGGCACCCTTTTGAACGCCATACTTTTTAGAGCCAATAAAGGTCGCCTTGCCCACTACAATATATTTTTCTGTACCATTGACCTCATAAGTCAATAAAGTCTGTGCACCTCCTTTTTCCAATACCTTGCCCGTATTGCTCAAGCTCCAACTTTTCGCCGTTCCGGTAACTTTATTGTCGCTGCAGGCAGTCAGCAGTCCTACAGCCAGTGCTGCCGCCAGCAGCCCGACCGCGATTTTTTTCAGCGTCCTCATAATTTACCCTTCCTGTTCCGCGTTTTTAATTTGCCGTCACCAAATCGTTCAGTTTCGTATATATTGCTCCCGAGCTGCCCCTCGATGTTCTCTTGACTGTAAATTTTGCCCGCGCAGTTTTTTCACCCGGGAGGTATATCTCAATATACTTAAGGTCTATCTCTGTACTCGACTTGTTCTCTGTCTCGTAGTACAATGCGACCGTTGCATAGTCATATTCAAATATTTCAGTATAGTAGACTTTCTTATTTTTGACGCGGGAAGCCGCCCGGATTTCTTTCGGGCCTTCTGCGGCGAAAGTATTATTGGTGTGGTCATAGCGGCAGCAGCTATACATGACTTCGCCCAGCACTCTTTCCATCGGATCCAGCTTGCCATTTTTCTGATAGGTCTTATTCACACGGTCGATCGAGTAGATCCCGACCGCTACCGTCTGATTATTTTTATCTTTGCCAGTGTTGTCATATTCGTTTACCCTGGCGATGTTCATGACACCCGCCTGATCTGTGCCCACATAATATCTTGTCCCTACTGTTTCAACATAGAGTTTTGCTCCGCTGGACACATTCGTGCATTCATATACGACCGGGGACCCCATCATCCAGCTTTCCATCGTCATGTACGAAGTGACCGATTCCTCATAATCTATCACCGTTCCCTTATCGATCGAGCTCCCGCTGCACCCGCACAGCAGCGCAAGGGACAGTGCCGCCGCCAGCGCACCGGCGGCAAATCTTTTGACCCACTTCATTTTGATTCCTCCTGTATCATCATCCGGCCCCCGCAGGGTACGGGGGCTTTATTTAGCTTAATTATACCCCCCCCCCTGTCTGCTCTGCAATAGATTTTCGCAAATTCGCAAAATTTTGGCGGATAGCACAGCTTCCGGGCCGGATTTCCGGCATTATGACGAAAAAAGCCGCCGACTGTGTGATGCACAGCCGACGGCTTCCGGTTCTGATATTACGATTTACTCAAGGCCGATCTGCTGGGCGTACTCTTCCAGCAGCTCCCGCTCGAGGAAGGGGGTCTTGACGCCCTCGCGGTCACGGTAAGTCTCATGGCCCTTGCCGATGACGGCGATGAGGTCGCCCTCCTGTGCGTGGTCAACAGCATAATGCAGGGCGTCGAGGCGGTCGGGGATCTCCACGAACTTTGCGTCCGGGTTGCCCTTGTTCATCCCCACGCGGATGTCGGCGAGGATGTCCTCCACCTTCTCAAAGCGGTTGTTGTCCTCCGTGAGGATGGAGAAATCGGCCATCTTGGCACAAATTTCGCCCATGCCGTAGCGGCGCAGCTTGGAGCGGTTGCCGCCGCAGCCGAACACCACCACGAGGCGGTGGGGGGCGTAGGCCCGCAGAGTCGTGAGCAGGCTCTCGGTGGAGACTTCGTTGTGGGCGTAGTCCAGCAGAATGGTGAACTTCCTGCTGATGGGGACCAGCTCCACGCGGCCCTTGACCACACAGCGGCTCAAACCTTCGTGGATGGCCTCATCGGGCAGGCCCAGCACCTTGCCCACAGTGAGAGCGGCCAGCGCATTGTAGACGCTGAACTCGCCGGGCATATTCACCTTGACGTCCATATCGTCCTTGCCGGAGACATGGAACCGGACGCCGAGGAAGTCGTGGGTGCGGAGCAGCTGATAAGTACCGGCGCGGTAGTCGGCCTTCTCGCTGCAGCCGTAGGTCACAAGCTTGCAGGTGTGGCCTTCCAGCAGGGCCTCGGTGTTCTCGTCGTCGATGTTCACGACGCCGGTGGTGCAGCGCTTGAAGAGCTGACCCTTCCAGCTGCGGTATTCTTCAAAGGTCTTGTGCTCGCCGGGGCCGATGTGGTCGGGCGAGAGGTTGGTGAAGACGCCGATGTCGTAGTGGATGCCCGCCACGCGGTCCATCATGAGGCCCTGACTGGACACCTCCATCAGCGCCGTATCGCAGCCGGCGTCCAGAAACTCCCGGAACGTCTTCTGCAGCTCATAGCTCTCAGGGGTGGTGTTGGCCGTCTCCTGATGGTGGCCGAGGAAGTAGATGCCGTTGGTGCCGATCATGCCCACTTTGCGGCCTGCGGCTTCCAGCACGCTCTTTATCATGTGGGTGGTAGTAGTCTTGCCCTTGGTGCCGGTGACGCCGATCATGGTCATCCGGCGGGAGGGGTTGCCGAACAGGTTGCTGCTCATGAGCGCCAGTGCATAGCGGCTGCTCTCCACCTTCAGCACGGCAGCGCCGGGGACGGTGGAAAGGTCGATGTCGTGCTGGACCACCAGCGCCGTCACGCCGTCGGCCACGCACTGGGCGGCGTAGTCGTGGCTGTCCCGCTGGGTACCCACGATGCAGACGAAGAGCCGGCCCGGGGCCGCCTTGCGGCTGTCGTAGATGATGTCCTCGATGTCAAGTTCAAGGCTGCCCTGCACCAGCGTATAGGACACGCCCTCCAACAGTTGTTCCAGTTTCATCGTTCAAATGCTCCTTATTGCTGTTCTGCCGCTGCGGCAGTGGGGTCTTCGGCGGGCGCGGCTTCCGCGCCCTCGGTATCGAGTTCGGTGCCGGGGGCTTCCTCCGGCTGGCTCTCGGCTTCTGCCTCCGCCGGGGCGGCAGGCTCTTCCGGGGCCGTCCAGCCCGAGGGCAGGGTCGGCTCACCCTGTGCAAAGCGGAATTTGCGGCTGGAAGAGGCGCTCAGGTGGCTCAGATCCAGCATACCGGTGTCGGTGGGCGAGCAGCCCTTGCCGTCCTCGTTGAGCAGGACATACTTTGCCAGCCGGAGTTTGTAGTCCAGCTCATTCAGGGTACCCAGAAGCACGCTGATGCGGCCCTGATACAAAAACGCCATCTGCTCCGGGTCCTCGAACTCGATGCGGGTGACATCCGCCCCCAGCTCACTGCTGTCCAGTGCGGTCAGCAGAGTGTTCAGGGACTCGAGCCGCTTATCCGTGGGCGGTCCGGCCTCGCTGGATGCGGCGCTGTCAGACGCCGCGCTGCCCGAAGACGGGCCGGACGGTCCTGTCTCAAATTCCAGCTGTGTACCCGGCGTCGTGGATACCGGCTCGCCGCCGCAGAGGACGATAAGGTCCGGCTGGGCCGAATCCTGATCCAGTATCTTCAGCCCCGCAGAAAGGCTCAGCCAGCCGCCGGACGTCTGCATGGCGTAGACGGCAGTGGCCGCGTTGGTCCGCACCACTACGGTGTTAGGGTAATCCCGCTCCACCTGGATATTTTCCAGCAGCGGGAACTGCTTTTCCAGCGCAGCGGCCTTTTCGGCGGGGTCGAAGCTGAAGATGTTCTCTTCCGCGTGGACGCCCAGCGCCTGCAGGATCTCAGCGCTGGAATAGCCGCCCACCTCCTGCACCACCTCTCCATCGACCGCCACTTCTAAGGTGTTTATCTTGAAGAGCATGGTCACGGTGAGGTAGACGCCCACCCCGATGACGCAGAGCAGCAGCGCCAGCGCCGTCAGGCGGCGGATGGCCCTGCGGCGGCGGACAGCGGCACGGGTCAGACGGCGCTTTTTTCTGCCCTCTCGCCGGGCCGGGCTGCGGAGGTTCGCCTCCGTGGGGCGGTAGCGCCCGCCGCTCTGGGGCCTCCGGGCGCTCTGGACGTTCTGGGGCCGCTGGCCATTGCGGGGGCGGCTCCCATTTGTGGGGTAGGCGGTCGTGTTCTGACGGGGCCGCTGGCTTCTCTGCTGGCCCTGACGGCGGCTCTGGTTCTGGTTATTGGGCCGTCGCGCCGTCTGCTGGGGAAACTGGATGCTGTTGTCCGCATATCCCGAGCTGTGATTTTCGAACGTCACATTGCCGCCCGAGAAGTCCAGCGTCTGCTCCTGATAGCCCTGCGTCCGGCGGCGGTCCTGATTCGAGGGACGCCGGTCCTGCGTCCAGTCGTAGGCTTTGCGGGGCTTTCCCCTGCCGCCGGGCGCTGTTCTGCTGGATCGAACTGCTGGGGCGTCGGCTGTTGTTCCGATCCTGCTGCATGGTGCGGCGTCGCCTCCTTTCCGTCTGATTATTTTATCACAAGAGTGCTGCCGAATCAATCACGGCGTCTTGACCAGTTTCATCAGGGCGTCGGCGATGCGGTCGAGGCTGTCGTCCACCGAGAGGGTGCGGGCGTTCCTGCCCATGGCAGCCAGCCTGCCCGGCTCGGCCAGCAGGCCGGAGACGGTCGAGACCAGCTTCTCGCCGGTCAGATCCTTTTCCTCGATGACCACAGCGGCACCGGCCTTCTGCAGCTCCATGGCGTTGTAATACTGGTGGTTCTCCGCCACATTGGGGCTGGGGATGAGGATGGCGGCGCGGCCCTCGGCTTCCAGTTCGGCCAGCGTCAGCGCACCGGCGCGGCTGATGACGAGGTCGGCAGCGGCCAGCAGCTCGGGCATATTGTTGATATATTCCTTCACCACGAGGCTCTCGCCGGGAGCAAAGCCTTTTTCCTTTTCGAGATTTTGAAACAGCTCCACGCCGTACTGTCCGGTGGCGTGGATGTGGAGCACAGGCTTGTGCTCTTTCTGCTCCCATGCGCAGAGGTCGGCCACCACCTCGTTGACGCGGCGGGCGCCGAGGCTTCCGCCGAAGGAGAGGATGACGGTGCGGTCACCGGCACCCAGCTGGGCGCGGATGGCGTCCCGCTCCCCTGCCTTCTCGAACACTTCAGGCCGCACCGGGTTGCCCACGACCTGCGTCTTTTCGGGCGCACCCAGCTTTTCCACAGCGGCAGGCACGGCGGCGAACACGATGTCCACGTCCGGGGCCAGCAGCTTGTTGGTCACGCCGGGGAAAGCGTTCTGCTCATGGATGGCGGTCTTGATTCCCTTCTTGGCGGCGCAGCGCACCACCGGGCCGGAGACGTAGCCGCCGCAGCCGATGACGAGGTCGGGCTGTACTTCCTTCATCATGGCCCGGGCTTTTCGGGCCGGAGAGGGCCAGATTCCAGAGGGTGATGATGTTCCGCTTGATGTTGTTCAGGGAGAGCCTGCGCTGGAAACCGGTGATCTCGATGTGGTGGAAGGGGTAGCCTGCCTGGGTCACGAGACGGTATTCCATCCCCTCCTTCCGGCCTGCAAAGTGTATCTCGGCGGACGGGTCGGCCTTTTTGATGGCTCCCGCGATGGCCAGAGCCGGGTTGATATGTCCGGCAGTGCCGCCGGCTGCGATCAGTACACGCATGGTGATTTCCTCCTTATCTGGATGTGCTCAGTATCCCATGTTGGGGTCGAGCCGGATGGTATTGTCGGACTTTTCTTTTTCCCGCTGTTCCCGCTGGGCGCGGAGATTCTCCCGCTCGAGGCGGGCGCGCTCGCCGCCCCGGCCGATATTTATCATCACGCCCATCTCGGCCAGCAGCAGGATGAGGCTGGTGCCGCCGGAGGAGAAGAAGGGCAGCGAGATGCCGGTGTTGGGCAGGGTGTTGGTGACGACCGCGATGTTGCAGAACACCTGCCACGCAATTTGGGCCATGATGCCGATGCCCACCAGTGTGCAGTAGCGGTTCTCGGCGTGGAACGCCAGCCACAGCCCCTGCACGAGGAAGAGCACGAAGAGCAGGATGACGATGACGGCACCCACGAAGCCCAGCTCCTCGCACACGACGCTGAAGATGAAGTCGTTGGTGCTCTCGGGGAGCCAGAGCTGTTTTTCGATGCTGTTGCCGAGGCCGAGACCGGTGACACCGCCGGAGCCGATGGCGTAGAGGCTCTGCAGGGTCTGGTCGGTCATCTTGCTCAGATCGTGGGTCCAGCCGTCCAGACGGCTCTGTAAGTACGGGATGGAGTCGATGTGCTCCAGCACGGTGCGGAGCAGCAGCACAGCGGACGCGCCGCCCGCCCAGGTGATGATGCCGCCGCTGCCGCCCAGCAGCAGGATGGTGCCGCAGATGGCCGTCGTCAGGACGATGCCGGACATATGGGGCTCAAGCATGAGCAGGATAACCACCGGGATGAGGGGCAGCAGCGGAACGATGAGTTCCCGCACGATGCGCTGATAGAGCCACTGGCCTGCCGGGACGCGCCGCCCGGAGGCGGGGTCCAGCTTTTCCAGATGGGGCGCTTTCGCGGCCAGATGGGCCGTGAGCAGGATCATCTCAAACTTTGCGATCTCCGATACCTGAATGGTAAAGCCGATGCGCAGCCAGCGGCGGCAGCCGTTGAGGGGCGCACTGAACAGCACCGCAATGAGCATCACGATGCAGACAGCATAGCCCGGCCAGACCATCCTGCGCAGAAAGCGGTGGTCGATGCGGGAGAAGAGCAGCATGACCGCGAGACCCAGACCCAGGCAGAGCATCTGCGACTTGATGTAGTAGAAGCTGTCGCCCATCCGCAGGTAGCCCGTGGTGTAGCTGGCACTGAACAGCATGATGAGTCCGAACACGATGATGACTGCCAGCGTCGCCAGCCAGTTGATGAGCACCTGCGGCCAGGGGCCGGGGCTCGACAAGATGGCAAAGGACTCAGGCTTTTTTCTCCGGATGGTCGCCATCCGCATTCCCTCCTTATTGGATCCTGACTCAGCTGGCCCGCGCCGCCTGCAAGGTCAGCGCAAGGCCCAGCATGGCCAGGACTCCAAAGATATAAAAGATATTCACCGGGTCAAAGCCCCGCTTTTCCAGCCAGCGGTGGAGCGGCGCGGTGCCGAACAGCTGCCGCCGCCCGCCGGAGGCTTTCCAGACGATGATCTGCAGAGCCACCATGCCGCCCTCCAGCCAGTAGGGCAGAGCCAGCGGGAGCGTCAGCCCGGGCCAGCCGACGCTCAGCGGTACACAGCCCAGCGCACCGGCTAAAAACTGGCATCCCACTGCACCGGGGCGGAGCTTTGCGGGGTAGAAATTCCAGAGCAGAAAGGCCATCAATGCTCCGGCCAGCGCCGCCGGGAGAACTCCCAGCGGGAACCAGCCCAGGAGGGTCATCGCCGTCATGAGGCCCAGCATGGCGATGAAGGCGCAGCCGCAGACCGTGCCGTCCATGCCGTCGGCGGTGCGGGCGCTCTCGGCCAGCGCCACTAAAATCGCCAGCCAGACCACCGGGGCCAGCGGCCCAAGGGTGCAGTAGCCGACGCCCGGCAGGGCCAGCCCGTCGGG
>ENA-OQOA01000186-OQOA01000186.1-human-gut-metagenome-genome-assembly--contig:-NODE-186-length-32872-cov-4.595572_pt1 | contig 32872 bp, 25 predicted proteins | sample MGYA00242633_ERZ504888 | MGnify/ENA primary metagenome ERZ504888 (study PRJEB26092, sample SAMD00036372) | human gut metagenome | host: Homo sapiens | study: EMG produced TPA metagenomics assembly of...
GCATCTCCGTCAACGTCACCCTGATCTTCTCGCTGGAGCGCTACGAGCAGGTCATCGACGCCTACATCGAGGGCATCGCCCAGGCTGCCGCCAACGGCCACGACCTGAAGCACATCGGCTCCGTCGCCTCCTTCTTCGTCTCCCGCGTGGACACCGCGGTCGACAAGCTGCTTGAAGCCAACGGCTCCGATGAGGCCAAGGCCCTTGAGGGCAAGGCCGCTGTCGCCAACGCCCGCCTCGCCTACGAGCTCTTTGAGAAGAAGTTCGCCGCCGATCCTCGCTGGGCTGACCTGGCCGCCAAGGGCGCCAAGGTCCAGCGTCCGCTGTGGGCCTCCACCGGCACCAAGAACGCCGCCTACTCCGACTGCAAGTACGTCGACGAGCTCGTTGCCAAGCACATCGTCAACACGATGCCCGAGAAGACCCTGAACGCTCTGGCCGATCACGGCAACGGCGCTCCGTCCATCGAGGGCACCTACGAGGAGTCCCACGCCGTCATCGACAAGCTGGCCGAGCTGGGCATCAACCTCAAGGACGTCACCGACAAGCTGGAGGCCGACGGTGTCGCCGCCTTCATCAAGTCCTGGGATTCCGTGCTGGCCGACGTGCAGTCCGGCATCGACCGCGTGAACGCCTGAGACCGACCGGTCAAGCGTGACATACGCCTGACCACATAATCGTGAGAAGCCCCCGACCCGATAACGGCCGGGGGCTTCTCACGTGATACACTGCTAGACCGCACACGAACGCCATGTCGAAACCGGGAAAGGCCGTGAATGACGCCCCTTCGTGTATCATGCCGAAGGGTATTTCTCTCGCCGCGAACATGCGCCAGCGCATCACTCAAGCAGAAACTACAAACAGAAGGACCGTCAACCACATGAACTTGCATCTGGCAGAGGCAGGACGCACGCTGATTCCCCGCAAGGATGACGAATACGGGCTGCTCTCCCCCGCCATGGTGCTGATGACGTTCATCGCCGGTCTGGTCGATGCACTGAGCTACTTGGCCTTGGGACATGTGTTCGTGGCGAACGTCACCGGCAACATCGTCTTCCTTGGCTTCGCGCTCGCCCACGCACAGGGGTTCGTCTGGTGGACATCGGCGCTGACATTGGTGTGCTTCGCCTTCGGCGCGTTCATCGGAGGCCGCATCATACGCCGGTTCGGAGAACACCGGGCCCGCCATCTGCTGATCTCGTCGATCGTGCAGGCCGCGTTCATCCTCGCCGCGCTGATCGGGCTGTACCTGCTGAACCACTATTCCGCGGAACCGGCTCTGGGCATGGGCAGTATACAGGTGTCATCGCAGCCGAGCCTCAACTTCCCCACCGCCCGCCACATCGACGTCCATCATCTGATGCTGATCGTGCTGATCGCCCCCGCGATGGGCATCCAGAACTCCACTGCCCGGCGGCTCGCGGTGCCCGACCTGCCGACGACCGTGCTGACGATGACCGTGACCGGCATCGTCGCCGACACATCCGCCCACGGCCATGAGATGTCAAAACTCGGCCGGCGCGCCGTCGCCGTATTGGCCATGTTTCTCGGAGCGCTGACGGGCGCGGCGCTACAGTCGAAAGGACATGAGGACATCATCCTCATGGTCGCTCTGGCTTGTCTGCTGGCCGTGATCGGCATGATGCTCGCGCACGCGCATTCCACGGCGGCATGGGCGACCGCCCGCCACTGACCTATTCCCCAACGCACAGCAATGTGTTAAACTGCGCTGCCATGGGCTTATCACGGGTCGGGCCACCCGACGCGGGTGGATTCATGCCGACCGCCGGGAACCGAGTCCGAAACAGGTGCCGAGAAGACAGGCGCCGAGAAGACAGGTGCCGAGAAGACAGGTGCCGAGAAGACAGGCGCCGAGAAGACAGGCGCCGAGAAGACAGGCGCCGAGCCGCCGCAACAGAAAGCAGTACCGTTATGGCAACGACTCCCATACCAACAGACATCAACACCGCCGAATCCGGCGGTCGGCGCCGTCTCCCGTTCTCCGGACGCCTCGTCATGGCGTTCACGTTCTTCTCGATGTTCTTCGGTGCGGGCAACCTCATCTTTCCCCCGTTCGTTGGGGCGCAGGCGGGCGCTGCCACCGTTCCCGCCATCATCGGGTTCATCGTCTCGGCGGTCGGCCTTCCGATTCTCGGCGTGCTCGCCGTCACGTTCGCGGGTGGCTTCGACGAGCTCGCCCGTCGTGTGTCCCCGGCGTTCGCCTCGCTGCTCGGCGTGGCGATCATGCTCACCATCGGCCCGTGCTTCGCCATCCCACGCACGGCGACCACGTCATACGAGATGATGGTGGCGCCATTCCTGCCCTCCCGCACTGGATGGGGCGGCTGGACGACGCAGCTGGCGTACTCGCTGGTGTTCTTCGCCGTGGCTTTCCTGCTGGCCCAGCATCCCGAGAAACTGTCGGCCGTGTTGGGACGGTTCATGGGGCCGCTGCTGTTGGCGTTCATCGCAGTGCTGTTCATAGCCTGCCTGGCGCATGGTGCGGTAACACCGACGCAACCGACAGGCGATTATGCGGTGCATCAGGCGTCCCGGGGCTTCCTGGACGGCTATCAAACCATGGATCTGCTAGCTGCTTTGTACTTCGGCATCGTGATTTCGGCGAACGTCCGCGCCATGCATGTCACCGACAACACGCTTATTCGTCGGGAGACCGCGTACGCCGGTCTCGGCACCGGGATCCTGCTGATCGTGATCTATGCGGTGCTCGGCTATGTGGGTGTCGTGTCCGGGAGCATTGCTTCGGTCAATCCAGCGACCGATACAGGCGCGACCGTACTCACCAATCTCACGGCCTCGTTGTTCGGCACGTTCGGCATGGTATTTTTGGGCATCGTGTTCGTCATCGCCTGTCTGAATGTCTGCACGGGTCTGATCTGCACGTGCGCCACATACTTCCACACGCGATTCGCCACCGTCGCCGGTCGCCGCGTGAGCTATCGCGCATGGCAGGCACTGTTCACCGTGTTCAGTTTCGTGGTGTCCAACGCCGGACTCAGCATGATCATCAAGGTGTCCGTGCCCGTGCTCGCCGCATTGTATCCGATTGCCATCGTGTTGGTGACGCTCGCATTGACCCATCGAATCCTCGCCGTTCATTTCCCGCGCGTGTACTTCTGGATGGTACTGCTGGTGGCCATCGTGTCATTCGCCACATGTCTGGCGAGCATCGTCACGGTATTCGGCGGCTCCCTGCCATGGCTAGAGGCCATATTGAACATGCTGCCGCTGCAGCAATTTCAACTGGGATGGATCATTCCGGCGCTGGCAGGCTTGCTCATCGGCGTGCTTGACAGTGCTGCACATTCGTCGTTCAAACGATGACCGACTGATTCGAGGGCTATCTTCGTTTCGAGGGGTTGATTGAGGCTCGCTCAGACATCTAACTGCGTTTCGAGGGGTTGGTGCCCGAGTATAAACACCATGGGAATCGCATGATTCCAATGCTGACACCCCGATATACTCCGGGTACCGCATTCAGGCAACCCCTTGAAACGCAGATAGATGTTCCGGGACGCCGGAATCAACCCCTCGAAATCGAGATAGGAGATGGAACGGGCTAATGAGGCGCGTAGGACGACTGGGGTGGTCATCACAAACTACGCTACGGCGTCCGACACTCCTTGAAGGCCGTGTCATCGTATCGCCGGATACCTTGGGTCAGATTAGAGAGCTGGTAGGTTCCATCGTCCGTTTTGGCGAGCAGGACAATGATCTTGGTCTCCGCACCATATTTCGCGATGAAATCGTCCTTGGCGCCCGCTCCTTCGCATCCAAGATTGACGGTGACCGTGATATCACTACCTTCCACAGACCCCTTGAGACGCGTCCAGATTTCAGCGTCATGTCATACAGATCCTGTTGGTCGCCATCGGCTTGCTTCATCCTGTCAATCGTGGCAACGGTGACTACATCCGATGCAGCGACGGCATCGCTGAGATTGCCGTACTGCACGCCGGCGTCACAGGCCACGGAAACGACCCGACCGCCGCATCCGGCAAAAACCAGTATCATGGCTAAGACCGCCAGTATTGCCGGAACCCGCATCCTCGTCTGATGATATGAACGCATCGTCATCATGTCTCCTTCGACATCAAGCCGGCGCTCGCCCGGTCCGGGCGCTCCCGCCTCCTTCCCATGACACCATTGCACGAACATGCCCCCCCAATGAGCATTGGCAGCCGGCAATACGGCGGGCGCCGCCTCACCGGTTCTTGGCATCATCCGCGATCCTGCCCCGTGTCAGCGAACGGTAGGTGACGTAGAACAGGATGCCCGCGACGATGCCGGAAGTCGCGTCGGAGATCGGCTCGGCGAGGAAGATGCCGGTCACTCCGATCCAGTGAGGCAGTGTCAGGGCGAGCGGCACCAGCATGATGATCTTGCGGAAGATCGCCAGGAACACGGACTGCTTGGCCTGCCCCATGCCGACAAGGGCGCACTGCGCGCCCATCTGGATGCCGAACACGCCCCATCCGGCGACGAAGACCGGCATCATGCGGGTCACGATGCCGATGACTTCCGGCGACGACGTGAACCATGCGGCGAACACGCTTGGGAATGCGGCAAGAATCGACACCAGTACCGTGGCCGAAGTGATCTGCGCGATGAATGCCACGCGGATGGCCTGCCGCACGCGATCCATGCGCCGGGCACCGAAGTTGAACCCGATGATCGGCTGGATGCCCTGCTGGAAACCGTTGGTCAGCACACTGACCACCTGCATGAGCGAGGTGATGATGGTCATCGACGTGACATAGTCGTCACCGCCGTATCGTTGCAGCCCGACGTTGAACACCACGTTGATGAGGCATTCGGTGATCTGCATGATGAACGGCGCCAACCCGAGGGTCAGGATCGGCACGATGACTCGATTGAAGCGGATGTTGGACGGCCTCAACCGGATGGCGCTGCGCCCGGAGGCGAGGAACAGGATGATCCACACCGATGAGATCAACTGGGCGATCACGTTCGCGACAGCCGCGCCCTTTACGCCCCAGCCGAGCACGAAGATGAACACCGGGTCGAGGATGATGCTGGTACCGGTGCCGATCAGCACCGAGGTCATCGCGATGGTGGTCTTGCCCTGCGCGGAGATGAAGTTGTTGAGTCCGAGCGTGAGCTGCACGAACACTGTGCCGACCAGGTAGATGGTGATGAAGTCGACCGCATATCCGATGTTGGCGTCGCTGGCTCCGAAAGCGCGCAGCACCGGCTCCTTCGTCGCCTGCAGGATGACGGTGAGCGTCAGGGCGATGGCCACGAGGAGCGCCGCGCTGGTGCCCAGGATGCGTTCGGCCTTCTTGAAATTGCCGCGACCCAGTTCGATGGACGCCCTCGGCGCGCCGCCCGCGCCGATCAGCGACGCGAACGCGGTGACGGCCAGCAGGATCGGGAAGCAGATGCCGACGCCGGTCATCGCGGCGTCGCCGACCTCGGGGATATGCCCGATGAATAGTCGGTCGATGATGGTGTATGAGGCGTTCGCCGCCTGCGCGACGATGGTCGGAACCGACATCGTCAGGGCGAGCCGCGCGACCGGTTTCGTGCCGAGCCCGGAGCTGTCCGCCGTCATGCCAGCAGATGCCGTTCGATCCATTGCGCGACGCCGTCATCGTTGTTGGGCGGGCAGATCTCGTCGGCGATCTTGATGACCTCGGGGTTCGCGTTGGCGACCGCCACGCCCGTTTCCGATGTCGTCATCATGCCGATGTCGATAAGGTCATCGCCGAAACTGACGGTACCGTCGAGCCGCACGTCCATGCGTTCGCACAGCGTCTTCAACGCCTGCCGCTTGTTCGCGAGCGGATTCATCAGCATCCACATCGAGCCTTCGGAGATCGCCACGTCGAAATCGGGCGGGACCAGCGTCTTCAGATGTGCCCATTGCTCCGACTTGGGGAAGATAATGATCTTGTCGGCGATACCGTCGGGGACGTCGGTGAAATCGGTGAATTGCCAAGTCTGTGTCTTCCAGTACACGCTCACGTCGAAGTTCGTGTAGCGCACGTCATCCATGACGATGCCGAGGCTGAGGCCGGGTATCTCGTCGAGCAGATACCGGCACACCTCGCAGGCCCGTGTGGAGGAGAAGCCGACCTTCAGCAGATGCCCGTCGGAGGGGAGCCGTCCCGAGGTGAGCAGATCGTAATCGGAACGTTCGGGCGCGAAATCAATCAGGGCACCGTTGAGATAAATGTACGCGTCGACCGGCAACTTACCCGCGTACTCGAAGCCGGTGCTCACCGGCCGGGCGGTCGCCACCGCGAACCGGTAACCGGCATCGTGCATGCGTTTGACTGTGTCAATGCTGCGCTGCGTGATAAACCGCTCCTCGAAGGTGGGGGCGTCATGCAGCAGTGTGCCGTCGAGGTCGGTGACGATGAGTCGCTGTTCAGGGTTGGTCATGGCGTTTCTCCGTAAAGCCTGTCAGGGGGGAAAAAGAATCATGCCGGTCTGCGGCTACAGCAGCCCTTCGCAGTAGGAGCGGACCAGCTCCGCGGAATGATGCAGCTTGGCGAGCTCGTCGTCGGCAAGTTCCAGCTCGACAATCTCGTTGGCGCCGTTGGCACGCAGCTCGGTCGGCACACCGAGGAACACGTCGCGCTCGCCGTATTCGCCGTCGAGCAGGGTCGATACCGGCACGATGCGGCGTTCGTCCCAAAGGATGGTCTGCACGATGCCGGCCACCGTCGAGGCGATGCCGAAGTTCGTGCCGCCCTTCGCCGCGACAATCTCGTTGCCTCGCGAACGGGTCTTCTCTTCGATCTCATGCGTGGAGACGGATGAGAATCGGTCGGCGTTGTCGCTCAGGAATCGCGTGAACGGCTTGCCGCCGAGCGAGACGGTCGACCATGCGGTGAACTGCGAATCGCCGTGCTCGCCCATCACGAAACCGCCGACGTTGCGCGGATCCCAGCCCCGGTCTCCTCACCGATGATGGTCTTGAGACGCGAGGTGTCCAGCGCGGTTCCCGTGCCCAGCACCTGGGTGCGCGGCAGGCCGGAGCGTTTCCACGCGTACCATGCCATGACGTCGACCGGGTTGGAGACCATGACGATGACGCCGTTGAACCCGGATGCCATGACCCGGTCGACCACGTCGCCGACGAGTCCGATGGTGAAGCCGAGTTCGTCGAGTCGGGTTGAGTTGGCCGGTGGCTTGCGTCCGACGGTGATGACGACGATGTCGGCGTCCTTGCAGTCACCGTAGTCACCGTTGCGCACCTTGACGTGCCGGTCCTGGAATTCGCTGCCGTCATCGAGATCATGGCTTTCGCCGAGCGCCTTGCCGGCGGAATGATCGATGAGTACGAGCTCGTTGCACAGACCATGGGTGACAATGGCGAACGCCGCGGTGGATCCGACCTGCCCGGTGCCGGCGATGACAACTTTGTTCCTGTTCATGGTGACCATGTCAGATGCTCCTCAAACGATATCCGATAAACGTTGCCCAATGAAATGAGCCATGATCAAGTGACCATGGCTCAACGTGCTGCATACAGTGCTTCAGCGAATCGCGCTCACACCAAGTTGAATTTTGTCATCAGGCCGAGGGCGATGATGATGGCGACCCAGACCAGTGCGATGAAGATGGTCCAGCGGTTCAGGTTCTTCTCCGCGACACCAGACGTGCCGGCGTTCTGGGTCAGGCCACCGCCGAACATATCGGACAGACCGCCGCCCTTGCCCTTGTGCATGAGGATGAGCAGCGTCAGCAGGATGGACGCGATGACGACGATGATCTCAAGAACGATCTTCAGAATATGCACGGGGAAACCTCCATTAAACGTACTGTGTCATAGCATAGCGCAGGGCATTGAAAAACGTGCGGATATGCGCATGTTTCCCTATCGACGTGTCGCCTTGAGTGTCAACCGGGCGATCTTCGCCAATTCGCCGGGGTCGAGCGACGCGCCGCCGATCAGGAATCCATCGACATCCGGCTCGCCGATCAGATGCGTCGCGTTCTTGGACGACACCGATCCGCCGTATAGGATGCGCACAGTATCGGCGACGGCGGGGCCGAACATCTCGCCGAGGTCGTCGCGGATGGCTTTGGCGGCCTGCTGGGCGGTGTCCGGAGTGGCGACCATGCCGGTGCCGATCGCCCAGACCGGCTCGTACGCGATGATGAGCTTCGCGGCCTCCTTGTCGGAAAGGTCACGGGTCACGTCATGCACCTGTCCGACGGCGAAGTCGAGCTCGATGCCCTGGCGGCGTTCCTCGAAGCTTTCTCCGACGCAAAGTATCGGCTGCATGCCGGCCGCCAATACGGCACGCACCTGATCGACAATGTTGACGTCGTCTTCGGGATGGTATTTGCGGCGTTCGGAATGCCCGACGATGACGTACGAGCAGCCGAGGTGCGCGATCATGTCAGCGGAGACATCGCCGGTGAACGCACCCTGTGTGGTCACCGACACGGCCTGCGCGCCGTAGCGGATCTTGAGCTTATCGGCTTCGACCAGCACCTGGACGCTGCGCAGCGACGTGAACGACGGCATCAGGGCTATTTCGCAGCGGGAGTAGTCGAAGCGTGCGTCACGAAGCAGCCATACGAGTTTCTGCACGAAATACGTGGCCTCAAGATGGTCGAGGTTCATCTTCCAATTGCCCGCGAGCAGCGGGATGCGTGACGCCATTGATGTCCTTTCCGTATGGAGCGGCTCCCCGGCGTCAAGCGCCCGGGGAGCCGAATTGCGGGTGAAGATCAGTCGAGGACCTTCAGCCCCGGCAGCTCCTTGCCCTCAAGGAACTCAAGGGAGGCGCCGCCACCGGTGGAGATGTGCGAGAAGCCGTCCTCCGGGAAGCCGAGGTTGCGCACGGCGGAGGCGGAGTCGCCACCACCGACGATGGTGAATGCGCCGGCCGCGGTCGCGTCGACGAGGCCCTGCGCCACGGCCTTGGTGCCGGCGGCGAACTCGGGAACCTCGAACACGCCCATCGGGCCGTTCCACACGACGGTCTTGGAGTCGACGATCTTGTCGTGGAAGAGCTTCTGGGAATCCGGGCCGATGTCCAGGCCCATCTTGTCGGCCGGGATGGCATCGGCGGCAACGACCTCCGGGGCGACCGGGGTGTCACCGGCCGGGAAGCCGGCGTTGACGACCACGTCGGTCGGCAGCACGAGCTCGACGCCGTTCTTCTCGGCGGTAGCGATGTAGCCCTTGACCTTGTCGAGCTGGTCCTCTTCGAGCAGGGAGGTGCCGACCTCGTAGCCCTTGGCCTTGAGGAAGGTGAACACCATGCCGCCGCCGATGACCAGGCGGTTGGCCTTGTCGAGCAGGTTCTCGATCACGCCGAGCTTGTCGGAGACCTTGGAGCCGCCGAGCACGACGGTGAACGGGCGCTCCGGGTTCTCGGTGGCCTTGGACAGGGCCTTGACTTCCTTCTCGACCAGCTTGCCCGCGGCGGCCGGCAGATCGGCGGCCACATCGTAGTCGGAGCCCTGGGCGCGATGGACCACGCCGAAGCCGTCGGAGACGAAGACCTCGCCGAGGGCGGCGATCTTCTTGGCGTACGGGGCGCGCACGGCGGGATCCTTGCTGGTCTCCTCCGGGTTGAAGCGAACGTTCTCCAGCAGCACCACGTCGCCGTCGTTCATCGCGGCGACCTTGGCCTGGGCATCCTCGCCGTAGGTGTCCTTGGCCAGCGGGACCTCGACGCCGAGCAGCTCGCCCAGACGCTTGGCGACCGGGGCCAGAGACAGCTCAGGGACGACCTTGCCCTTCGGACGGCCGAGGTGGGCCATCAGGATGACCTTGGCGCCTTCTTCGCGAAGCGCCGTGATAGTCGGCAGCGCGGCCTTGATACGGCCATCATCGGTAATCGTGGTGCCGTCCAGCGGGACGTTGAAATCGGCGCGCATCAGAACGCGCTTGCCCTTGAGATCTCCGAGATCCTTGAGTGTCTTCATGTGTATCCTTTCCTATCCGCATATGCGAGGAATGGCCGGTTTTAGCCAATTCGAATATTACAAGCGGCACGGAACAAAACACCGCGCCCATAGCGAACATGGACGCGGTGCATGACGGGATTTGATTCCGGCGCTTATCAGGAGCAGAGGGACGCCGTCAGCGTCCGACGGACGCGCCGGACTGTTCCCGGTCGCGGGTCTTCGCGGTCTTGTCGGCGAGCTGCAGCAGACGGCGGATGCGGCCTGCGATGGCATCCTTGGTGATGGGCGGGTCGGCGAGACGTCCGAGTTCCTCAAGGCTCGCATCCCCGTGCTCAAGGCGCAGCTGGCCCGCGGCACGAAGGTTTTCGGGGATGTCGTCGCCGAGAATCTCGAATGCGCGGCGCACTTTCTCGCTGGCTTCGGCAGCGGCCTTCGCGCTGCGGCGCATATTGGCGTCGTCGAAGTTCGCCAGACGGTTCGCCTTGCCCCGTGCCTCGCCGTCGGTGCGCTTGCCTGTCCACTCCCTTGCGGAGTGCGGGGCGCCCATGAGGATGAGCATGCGCTCGATGGCGTCGGGGTCCTTGAGCGTGATACGCTCCGAACTGCGCAGCTGTCGGGGCTTCGCCGTGATGCCGAGCCTGCGTGCGGCGCCCGAAAGCGCGAGGGCGGCCTCGTTCGACGGGCAGATGATTTCAAGGAAGCCGGCTTTGCCCGGGTCGGAAAGAGCGCCATGAGCCAGGAAGGCTCCACGCCATGCGGCCTTCACCTGAGCGATGTTGCCGCTGATGATATCCGCGGGAAGTCCACGCACCAGACGCTTGCGCCGATCGAGGAGGCCGGTCTGCAATGCCAACGCTGCACCGCCGCGCTCCACGTGGATCATGTATCGCTGCACCGTGGCGCCGTTGGGCGTCGAGCGAGAAACCTGGGTCATGACCGCCTCATGCCCATACAGATCCCTGATGGTGTCCTGAAGCCACTGGGCGGCCTTGAGCGAGTCAAACTGCGCTTGAACGATGATCTGGCGCTGTACCAGCCGCAGCCCGCCGCCGAAACGAATCATAGCGGTCGCCTGCGCCTTTTTCGCCGCAGGCAATTCGTTATCGATTGCGGCCAGCTCGCTTTTGACGTCATCCAGAAGAGCCAAGAGCCAACCTCCTATGTCCTGTTTCTTCTCAATGTTTCCCCGGCCTGCTGGGTTCTGCTCCCTGCACTGCCACCGGCTTACTGTGATACCTAATCACTTGGACAAGAATACGCGATGCTGCCGGATTATGGAAACGAAATGTTTGCATAGTGGCTGCACGGTCTCGCTATGCGCGCGCCCGGTGCAGCTCGCGTGCCGATACGGTGACGGATATGCCGTGCGCGCGCAGCCGCCTCGCAAGTTCCTCGCTCATGACGACGGAACGATGCTGCCCGCCCGTGCATCCGATGGCGATGGTCACGAAATGCTTGTCCTCGTGAGCGTAGCCTTCCAACGCCACGAGGATGGCCCGCTCGTATGCGTCCAGGAAATCGCCCGCACCCGGACTTGACAGCACGTAATCGCTGACGGGCTTGTCTTGCCCGTTGAGCTCTCGCAGCGTCGGCACCCAGAATGGGTTCGGCAGGAACCGCACGTCCGCCACGAAATCGGCGTCCATCGGCAGCCCGTATTTGAATCCGAAGCTGAAGATGTGCACGGCCACCGTGGACGGGCCGGAGCCGAGCATCGCCTCGTATAGTTTGGTCGACAGCTGGTGGATGCTCAGCGAGGACGTGTCGATGACCATGTCGGCCCGTTCCTTGAGGTTGTCCAGCAGGCTGCGCTCCTCAAGGATGCCGTCGATCAGACGGTTTCCACGCTGCAGGGGATGGGGCCTGCGCACCGACTCGTACCGCTTGATGAGCACTTCGTCGCTGGCGTCAAGGAACAGGATGCGGGCGCGCACCCCCAGGTCGTCGAGATGGCTGAGCACGGCTGACAGGTCGTCGAAATACTCGCGCGAACGCACGTCGATGACGGCCGCGAGCTTGTGCACGCCGTCCTTGCCGGCATTGGTCATCATGTCGACCAGCGGGACCAGCAGTTTCGGCGGCAGATTGTCGACGACGTACCATCCCATGTCCTCCACGCAGTCGGCGGCATGGGAGCGACCGGCGCCGGACATGCCCGTGATGAGCAGGACCTCGAAGTCGTCCGCGGGCTCCGGCCTGTTCCCGCCCGCCGGCGGCACGGGCACGCCGGCCGGGCTCATGGTTGCGTGATCGTTCATTACAGTGCCTCCTCAAGGGCATGTCGCATCGCGGGTTCCAGCACATCCGTCAGGGAGCTGTCGGCCGTGTCCGCGCCGGTCATGAGGATGACCTGCAGGATGGCCTGCCACAGCAGCATCTCCTCGCCGCCGATCGCCAGCCCTCCCTTGGCCCTCCATGCGCGGATCAATGCGCTGGGGCGGGGGTCGTAGACCACGTCGAGCAGGATGCCACGCGGTCGGAAGGAGTCGTCGTTCCCGATGGCTTCGGCGACCGCGTCGGCGGCGTGGCCGGGAATCGTGCTGATGACGATGTCCGCGTCCCGCAGGGTGTCGGCCGACGCGTCGATCGTCTTCTCCTCGTATGCGATGGCGTCGCCCTCGCCGATGATGTCCGGCAGCTGCCGGTTCTTGCCCGGGTGGCGCGCCGCCACAGTGATGCGTTTGTTCGTCTGCCCGTTCTTCAGCATGACCGTGCATGCGGCGACGGCCGAGGGCCCGCGGTGTTGCCCGTTGCCGATGACGGCGGCGGAGGTTGCGCTCTTCCAACGGTCAGGCTCCCCGAGGGCCTTGAGCTCATGGTCGAAGGCGAGCACGATGCCCATGACGTCGGTGTTGTAGAGGCGGATCGCCGGCAGCGAGCCCGTTGCGGAGGCGCCGTCAGGGGTGGCACCGGGGGTGATGCCAGGTTCGGCGGGCCAGTCGAAAATCGCGGTATTGGCGACTTTGAGACGCTGCGCCCACATATTGGACGGAGTGCCATAGGGCTGAATGGTTTTCTTGAGCGGCATGGTCAGGCTCAGACCGCGCCAGGTCGGATCAAGCCCTTTGAGAAATCCGTCGAGATCGCTTTCGCCGACCTCGTGCCGCTCGTACGCCCAGTCATCCAGCCCGAGCGCCTTGTATGCGGCATTGTGCAGCACCGGCGACAACGAATGGGCTATCGGCTTGCCGAGCACGGCGCAACGATGTGCAATCACGGTCATACCCCTCCTTGCTCACTGCCTATATCATTCACTGCCACCATCGTACCGTAAATGTTCTTAACAAAATCGTCATAGACCAATGAATTCCGCTGGCGGGATATGGACTTCACGCCCCAGCGGGGACGGAGTCCATGGCACCCCGCTGACGGGGCGGAGTCCATAGACCGCCAGCGGGGGCGAACGAGGTGTGCGGTTATTCGGTGTGAAGGGCGGTGTGGATGGCTTCGGCTTTGGCATGGCCTATACCCTTGACCGCTTCGAGTTCCTCGACGCTGGCGTCACGCATCGCACGCACTGAACCGAAGTGGCTCAGCAGGCGCTTCTGGTAGGTCTCACCCACGCCGGGAATGCCATCCAGCGCGGAGCGCAACGCGCCTTTGCGTCGCGTCTGACGATGATAGGTGATGGCGAAGCGGTGCGACTCGTCACGCACCCGCTGCAGCAGGTACATGCCTTCGGACTGGCGTTTGAGGATGATCGGGTATTCGTCGTCCGGCACCCAGACCTCTTCGAGTCGCTTCGCCAGACCGCAGACGGCCACATCGTTCACGCCGCAATCGGCCAGAGCCTTCGCCGCGGCCATGACCTGCGGATGGCCGCCGTCGACGACGACCAGATTCGGGATGTAGGCGAAATGATGCCGGTTCGTGTTCTGCTGGACGACTCCCGCGTCCCGTATGCCGTCAGGAGACGATGCCGTCGTCGTGGATGCGGATGTATCGGACGATTCGGCACGGCGCTCGTTGTCCATGCTGTCGCCGGAGTCGCCGGCGATGTTGCCGTGTCTGAACCGTCGCGTCAGCGTCTCGTAAAGGGCGCTCAGATCGTCGAGCGCACCCTTGCCGTCATCACCGCGAATGGCGAATCTGCGGTATTCGGATTTCTTGGCGATGGCGTCCTCGAACACGACCATCGAGGCGACCTGGAACGCCCCGCCCACGGTGTTCGAAATGTCGTAGCATTCTATGCGCAGCGGTGCCTGAGCGAGCCCGAGTGCCTTCGCGACGTCGTTCATGGCCGCGGTGCGCGTGCCCATGTCGCTGATGCGGCTCATCTTGCTGCGTTGCAGCGCCTGCCCGGCGTTCTCGTTCGCCCGGTTCATCAGCGCCTTCTTCTCGCCGCGGCTTGCCACGCGGATGGTGACCACGGCGCCACGCAGCCCGCTCAACCATGATTCGAGTTCTGCACGGCGTGCCGGCTCGACCGGCACGATGACCTCGCGCGGCACTGGGGCGATTGGCGCCAGCAGGTCCGCGCGACCGGTCTGTTCCTGCCGTTCGCGTCTCGTGCGTGTCGCCTGCGCGCGCTCGACGCTGCTCTTGGCCGTCACCGTCTGCGTGCTGCCGATGGCGTCGCGTCTCTCCACGATGGAGGCTCCCCCTTCGGCCGTCGGCACGCCCTCGTTCCCGGAGGACGAGGCCATGGAAGGGGCCGTTCCATCATGAGGATCGACGTTCAATCCGTTGTCGGCGGCCACGTCTGAATACACCTGCATGATCAGGTCGTCGATGAGTTCGCCGTCGGATACGTCCTCGACGCGTTCGACGCTCCAGTTGCGTTCTCCGCGAATCGAGCCGTCACGCACGATGAAGGCGTGCACGGACGCCTCAAGCTCGTCGGATGCCATGCCGAACACGTCGGCGTCCACGTCCTGATCGAATACGACCGCGTTCTGCTGCATGACGGTCTGCAGCATCTGGATTTCGTCGCGCAGCCGCGCGGCCTTCTCGAATTCGAGTTCGGCGCTGGCGTCCTTCATGTCCCGCGTCAGCTGGGCGATGTAGCTCTTGCCGAGCCGACCGGTCATCACGCCGACCAGCTGCTCGCACATGCGCCGGTGCTCCTTGGGCGCGATTCTCCCGATGCATGGCGCCGAGCATTTGCCAATCGACGCGAGCAGGCATGGTCGCCCGGTGAGTTCGGCCTTGTGGAACACGTTGGTCGTGCAGGTACGCACCGGGAATGTGCGCAGCAGTTTGTCCAACGATTGTCTCAGCTCCCACACCTTCGCGTAGGGGCCGAAGTAGCGGGCGTCCCTTCTCTTGCGGCTGCGGGTGACCCATACGCGGGGCACGGCCTCCCCCGACGATATCGCCAGATACGGGTAGGTCTTGTCGTCGCGGAACTGCACGTTGAAACGGGGATCGAACTCCTTGATCCACGTGTATTCGAGAGTGAGCGCCTCCAGTTCGGTGCCGACGACCGTCCATTCGAGGCTACGTGCGGTGAGCACCATCGTCTGCGTGCGCGGATGCAGCAGATACAGCGGCTGGAAGTAGTTGGCCAACCGGTTGCGCAGGCTTTTCGCCTTGCCGACGTAGATCACGCGTCCTTCGCCGTCCCGCCATTTGTAGACTCCGGGCTGGGCGGGGATATCTCCGGTCTTCGGCCGGAACAGGTCGCGCGTGTCCCCCAGCAGCGGAGCCCCGTTCCTGTTCACTTTGGCGACCGCATCCGAAGCGTCCGCCTCCCCGCGCAGCGAATCGGCCGCTTTTCTCCACACTTCGGGTGAATGCCGCTCGATATCGTTCGTCACAGCATGTCCTTGAGGAACTTGCCCGTCCAGGACGCTTCGCATTGCGCCACCTGTTCGGGTGTGCCCTGCGTGACAATCGTGCCGCCGCCGTCGCCTCCTTCCGGACCCAAATCGATGATCCAGTCGGCGGACTTGACCACGTCGAGATTGTGCTCGATGACGATCACGGTATTGCCTTTGTCTACCAGCCCCTGCAGCACGAGCAGCAGTTTGCGCACGTCCTCGAAGTGCAGGCCCGTGGTCGGTTCGTCGAGGATATACACTGTCTTGCCGGTGGACCTGCGCTGCAGCTCGGTGGCGAGCTTGACGCGCTGCGACTCTCCGCCGGACAGCGTGGGCGCGGGCTGCCCGAGGCGAATATACCCCAGTCCGACCTGCACGAGCGTGTCGAGGTAGCGGGAGATCGACGGGTAAGCCTTGAAGAACGTGGCGGCCTCCTCGATCGGCATATCAAGCACGTCGGCGACGGTCTTGCCGTTGTATTTGACCTCCAGGGTTTCGCGGTTGTACCGCTTGCCGTGGCATTCCTCGCATTCGACGTACACGTCGGGCAGGAAGTTCATCTCGATCTTGAGCGTGCCGTCGCCGTGGCACGCCTCGCAGCGGCCGCCCTTGACGTTGAACGAGAACCGCCCCGGACCGTAACCGCGCACCTGCGCCTCCGGCGTCTTAGCGAACAGCGTGCGGATCTTGTCCCACACGCCGGTGTATGTGGCCGGGTTCGAGCGCGGAGTGCGCCCGATCGGGTTCTGGTCGACGTGGATGACCTTGTCGCACTGGTCAAGGCCCTCGACGCGCGTGTGCTTGCCCGGCACGATGCGCGCGCCGTTGAGCTTGTCGGCGAGCACCGGGTAGAGGATCGTGTTCACCAGGGTCGATTTGCCGGAGCCGGAGACGCCGGTGACCACAGTCATCACGCCAAGGGGGAAATCGACGGTGATGTTCTTCAGATTGTTCTCCCTTGCCCCCACCACGCGAAGGCGCTTCGTGGCATGCGGCTTGCGCCGCACGGCCGGCACTTCGATGCTCCGTCGGCCGGCGATGTAATCGCCGGTGACGGACCGGGGCGCCTCGATGAGACGCTTCGCCGGACCGGAGTAAATCACCTCGCCGCCGTGCTCGCCGGCACCGGGTCCGATGTCGACCACCCAATCCGCCCTCTCGATGGTTTCCTGGTCGTGTTCGACGACAATCAGCGTGTTGCCGAGGTCGCGCAGATGGTGCAGCGTCTCGATGAGACGCGCGTTGTCACGCTGGTGCAGTCCGATCGATGGCTCGTCGAGCACGTACATGACGCCGACCAGTCCGGAGCCGATCTGCGTGGCAAGCCTGATGCGCTGGGCCTCGCCGCCGGACAGCGTCTTGGCCGCGCGCGACAGCGTCAGGTAGTTCAGGCCGACATCGTTGAGGAATCCCAGCCGGGCCCGGATCTCCTTGACCACTTCGCCGGCGATCGTCGCCGCCGCTCCCTCCAGTTTCAGCCCATTGATCCACGCTAGCCCGCGTTCGACGGGCATGTCGCATACATCGGCGATGGATTCGCCGTCTACGGTGACCGCCAACACTTCGGGGCGCAGCCTCCTGCCATTGCACGCCTGGCAGGGAACCTCGCGCATGTACGACTCGTAGTACTGCTTCATCTGGTCCGAGTCGGTCTCGTGATACCGGCGCATCAGCGTGCGCACGACACCCTCGAATCCGGTCGAATACTCGCGCAGCCGCCCCCACCGGTTGCGGTATGAGACGTTGACCTTGAAATCATGCCCGTACAGGATCGAATGCCGCACGTCCTCAGGCAAATCACGCCATGGGGTGTCCATGGAGAACCCGAGTTCGTCGGCCAGGCCCTGCAGCACATGCCCGTAGTATTCGGTCGTGGTCTTGCCGCCTCCCCACGGCTCGATCACGCCGTCGGACAGCGACTTGGAATCATCGGCGATGACCAGATCGGGGTCGATCTCCAGCTTGTAGCCGATGCCATCGCACACAGGGCAGGCCCCGTATGGCGCATTGAACGAGAACGTGCGGGGCTCGATCTCGTCCAACTGCAGCTGATGCCCGTTCGGACAGGCCCTGTGCTCCGAGAACGGCTGACGCCGATTCGGGTCCTTCTCGTCCAAGTCCACGAAATCGGCGACGATGACACCTTTGGACAACCGCAGCGCGGTCTCGATCGAATCAGTAAGCCGCTGTCGGATGCCGTCGCGGATCATCAGACGATCCACCACGACCTCGATGGTGTGCTTTTTCTGCTTGGTGAGCTTGATGTCGTCGGACAGCTGGCGCCCCTCACCGTCGATCAGCGCGCGGGCATAGCCGTCGCCGCGCAGCAGCTCCAGAAGATCGGCGAACTCCCCCTTGCGGCCGCGTACAACGGGCGCGAGAATCTGGAATCTCGTGCGTTCCGGGTTCTTCAGCAGCGTGTCCACCATCTGCTGAGGGGTCTGCGCGCTGACCAGCTCGCCGCATTCGGGGCAATGCGGTACGCCTGTGCGGGCGAACAGCAGTCGCAGATAGTCATAAATCTCGGTGATCGTGCCCACGGTCGAACGCGGATTGCGGTTCGTGGTCTTCTGATCGATCGACACCGCAGGGCTCAATCCCTCGATGAAATCCACATCCGGCTTGTCCATTTGCCCGAGGAACTGACGCGCATACGCGGACAACGACTCCACATACCGGCGCTGCCCCTCCGCGAACAGCGTATCGAACGCGAGCGATGACTTGCCGGAGCCGGACAGTCCGGTGAACACGACCATCCTGTTGCGCGGCACGGCGAGATCCACGTTCTTCAGATTGTGTTCACGCGCACCCTGGATGGTGATCTTCAGATCGTTCGGGATATGTGAGATGTCCGCCACCAATGAGGAGTCGGTCTTGCGCATCGGTGCCTTGCGGATCTCGCGCGACAGGAACGTGTCGCTGCTCATCACACGTTCGATCACGACGTCCCCGCCGCCCGATTTCGACGTCTTGCGTCCAGTCACAACCCCGCCTTTCCTCGCACATCCCATCATCAACGGTAGATCATGCTCAACAATACCCGACTTCAAGACAAATGTCGAACATCAGTTCGATAGCGTGTCCCATATTCAAACACATGGACCATACACCGTCCGATCCGCGACGCCCCCGAATACGCAAAAGCCGGACGGCCATCAGACCATCCGGCTTTGCACGGCGAAACCGCATCACGGCCGTTCCGCGACCGTCACACGATCATGCACACGCCCTCACACCCGCTGCTGCAGCCAGCCGACGAGCAGAACAATCACCTGAGCAAGCAGGCCGAGCAGCGCGAAGAAGCCAATCCACGCAATCGCGGTGGCGGCACCGTCCGAGTAACCGTAGCCGTAATATCCGGAATTGCCGGAGAACAGGTAGATGAGCCACGCGAGCACCCTCAGGCCGGCGGCCGCGACCATGGCGACGAACGCGGCCATCTTGAACCACTGCGGTCCGTGCTGCACGACGTTGAGACCTATGACCCACACCGCCAGGATTGCGGTGAGCATGAGCCACGGAGTCGAGCCGAAGAGGAACTTGTAGCCGAATCCGCTCATGTTGTTGCCGGCATCGACAAGTCTGAGGAACGACAGGAACGTCTCGATGCCGATGAACACGACCATGAGAATGGCGGAGATCTTGGTGACCGCGCGCACGTTCATCGTGTCGAGGAAGCTCGGCCCCTGCGGCTGGGGAGCGTAGCCGGGCTGCTGGGGATACCCCGGCTGCTGCGGGTACCCCTGCGGATACTGGTATCCGGCGGGCTGCTGCGGAGCCTGAGGAGCCTGAGGAGCACCATAAGGCGCCTGATACGCGGGCTGCTGCGGGCTTGCGGCTGCTGCGGGCCGGGCTGCTGCGGATATGTCATGGCTAACTTCTTTCTGTGTCAGTCCAATATGATGGTTTCAATATACCGCCATTTCATGTCCGGCTGACGAAATACTCCACATATTTGACGGGTACTCGTTGTGCGATGCCACAATATTCGCTGCAAGACGACGCACGAATCCGGCACGCGCCGTCATCTATTCGCTGCGCAGCGCCCAGTGCCCGTCGCAAGCCGATTTCGTCTCGTCGTTCCATGACCGTGACGATCATCATGTTGGCGATGCTCATACCGCCCACGATCAGCGCTATCACGCCGATCATCAGGCCCAGCGTCGTCAGCGAGTCGTCCGCGGTGTTTCTCGCCTGTGACAGGTCAGCCGACGCGGTGACGTACACGCCGGAGCCGCCGATGTTCGCCGCGTGGGCGAGGATACGGCGAATCCTTTCGTCGTTGCCTGATTTCGTGCGCACGCAGATCGCACTAATCCGGCGTATCATCTCCTCCTAGTCCGAGTATTGCGAGAACGCCCATTCGTCGCCGACGATGACAGAGCCTTTGCCAGGCTTGTCACTCCTTCCGGTACGTGCGGGATCCTTGACCAAGGTGAATCCCTTGGCGCGACATTCCCTCACATAGCACAACGCCGCATGTCAGCCCCCCATCAACCGTTTACCACTCATAAGCGTTTTCTTTCCAGTAAGAGATCCGTTGAACAAGCCGGATGGGCGACCATGCCCATCTTCATACTCCGATGGCGGAATACGATACCATTCATTGCATGCCGACCATGGTTCCTATACAACTTTCATCGTATCCTCTTAATAACGTTTGAGTGTTCCATGACCAGCCGCCGGATGCTCACTCAGCTCTGAAAACCGCGACAATAATGGAAACGGATTGGTTCTCACGCAACCTACGTATCCGAGGAGGTTCCCATGCGCATACTGATCGTCGAAGATGACCGTGACCTCGCCGCCGCGCTGGACGACGCGCTGCGGTTCGAAGGGTATGCGACCCGCGTCGCATACAACGGGCTGGAAGCGGTGCGCATGCTCGCCGAGCAATCCATCGACATCGTGCTGCTCGACCGCGACCTGCCGATCATGTCCGGCGACGCGGTGATGGAGACGATCGCCTCGAACGACATCCCCGTGTCCGTGCTGATGCTCACCGCGGCAGCGCAGGTCAGGGACCGCATCAACGGTCTCGAACTCGGCGCCGACGACTACCTGATCAAGCTGTTCGCCTATCCCGAGCTACTCGCGCGCATACGGGCGCTGCAACGCCGTGCCGGCAAGGGCGACTTCTCCGGCACCGAATTCTCACACAACGGCATCGTCCTCGACACGGTCCGCCACACCGTGACCCGTGACGGCAAGCCCGTCAACCTGTCGCCGAAGGAATACGGCGTGCTGCTGGAGATCATGAAGGCGGACGGCAGCTACGTCAACGCCGAGGAACTGTTCGACACCGTGTGGGCGGGCGCATCAGCCACCGACCTCACGGACGCCATCAAAACCACCGTATACTCGCTGCGACGCAAACTCGGCGAGGGCAACGGCATCACCTCCACCAGAGGAAAGGGGTACCGTCTGTCATGACCGCATCACACGCAGCAGACGCCGCAACAGACTCAGACGCAACCTCGGAGGCGGCCCCGGTCACCGACACGGCCGCGGCCATTGCCGCCGCCAAAGACACCGCCGGCGGCAATGGCCATACACGCCGTCGCCGCCGATTCCCCTGGCCGTCGACGTTCCGAGGCCGGCTCATCGCCACCATATCCATCGCCGCCCTGGCGATGCTGGCCACCGTCATCATCACGCAGAACATCATCGTCTCACAGGCGGCACGGCAGCAGAAGAACAACATCGTCATGTGCACCGACAAGGACACCGGCGAACTGATCACGGTGTACTTCGACAAGAACCAGACCAGCTACGACCTCGATCTGGAGGATGCGCCGGACGCCGTCGGCAGCTCCGCCACCGCCGTCTGCTCCCCGATGCTCTCGGTACAGGAGGATACCGTCGAGACCTCCGACCCGGAGTCCACCGTCACCAAGATCGAGGTGACGCATATCGGCAAGACGGCGAGCGCCATGACCGACTCCTTCATCACGATGATGCAGTTCATCTCCATCGGCACGTTCATCATTTTCGCCGTGCTCTCGCTCATCGTGTCCTGGCTCGTCGGCTCTCGCCTGTCCAAACGCGTGGCCAAGATCAGCAAGCAGGTGGAGGCGTTGAAGCCCGGCGATCTCGACGCTCGCATCGCCCCCGACGGCAGCGATGACGAGATCGGCAAGCTCATCGAATCCATCAACGGCATGCTCGGCCGACTGCAGAACGCCACGGAAGCGGAGCGTCGGTTCGTGTCGAACGCCTCCCACGAGCTGCGAACACCCATCGCCGCCGTCGCGACCAATCTGGACGCCCCACTGTCCCAAGGCCGTTTCCCGGCCGACGTGGAGCCTGCCATCAGGCGGGCGCTCGCCGCGAACCGTCGCGGCAGCGACCTCGTGCAGGCACTGCTCACGCTCTCGCGCATCCAGAGCGGCGTCATCGATGCCGAGGACGTCACCGCCCTGCAGCTCGCCGATTTCATCGACGACGAGCTGGCCGAGGTGGAGGAGCAGGCCGATAAGCGCAACATCCTCGTCACCACGCGCGATGTCGCAGGCGACGTGCAGGTCCAGGCCAGCAAATCGCTGATGGACTTGGCCATCGGCAACCTGCTGCGTAACGCCATCATGCACAACATCAGCTCGGGCACACTCGACATCGCCGCGAGGCAGGAGCACTGCGCCATCATCGTGACCATCACCAACAGCACCGACGAAACGCTGCCGGACGATCTGATGAATCTGAAGCAGCCGTTCCACCGCGGCGAACACTCACGCATCAGCGCCGAGCCCGGCGTCGGCCTAGGCCTGTCGATCGCCGACGCCGCATGCGAGGCCATGGGCGCGACGCTGGAATTGGACAGGCCGGACGAGCAATCGTTCCGCGCCACCATCACCATCGCGTCGGCATAGATTGATACTGCGGCAACGGCCCGTCCAGCTACTTCGCGTACTCCTCAAGCGTCTGGCCGGACTCATGCATCGCCTTCGCCGCCTCGGCTCCCACATACCGGTAATGCCATGATTCATACGCGTTGCCGGTCACGTCGGTCTTCCCTCGCGGATAGCGCAGGATGAATCCGTACCGCCACGCGTTGTCTGCAAGCCACTGGTGCTCGTTGACGCTGTCCTTGGTGCCGGTGGCCCCGCTCGCGTTGATGTCCACCGCCAGGCCCAGCTCGTGCTCGCTGGTCCCCGGCTCGGCCACCCATTGCGACGCCTGTCTTCTCGCCTCCTCCTTCGACGCGCCCTCGTTCTGATACAGGAATATCTTCTCGTCCAGCAGCTGCCGCTGCACGGCCTCCGTACGGTACGCCGACGTGACCTCCGGGTGAAGCCCCGCGGCACGCATGTCATCGAACATGCGCTGCAGATCGGGATAGATGCGCGAATCCACGCTCTCGCCGTTGCTGAGCCTGGTCAGTTTCGGTGCCGGATAGTCGTCGGGAATCCTGTTCCACCGGTTGACGACAATCAGACTCCAGCTCGACGGAGAGTATTTCGCCTGTGCGGCGCCGGGCGCAAACGGTCCCCGGCCCGCGAAACGCCCCAGGCAGAACAGCAGCGCCAGTATGGCGGCAAGCAGGACGCCCAGCACGACCGACACGCGCAGCAGCGTCCTGCGGTTCCTTCTGTTCCGGCACTCGGCGAACGTCCGAACGCGCCCGTCTCCCGTCATCATCCGTTCCATGCCTGTCGCTCCTTCACTGGTCTGCCGTCATCGCAACATCACCATAAACATTAGGATTCGTAAGGTTTCCCGGCCATCGACCACGGGGACGAAACGGCTTATGATCCGCGGGGATGACAACCCCGAGACACCCCTGAGTCAGTACCCTGACCGCCAGTCGGCACGTGTTCGCTATGATGGACGGTTGGACTTCAACGAATACGGACAACAACAGAAAGACGAGCGGGACACATGGCTATTGAGGCGCAGGGACTTGAGATTCAGATCGGCGCGCGCACCTTGCTCCATCCCACCGATTTCCACGTCGCCAAAGGCGACAAGATCGGTCTGGTCGGTCGCAACGGTGCCGGCAAAACCACACTCACCCGCGTCATCACCGGCGACATGCTCCCCACCAGCGGCAAGGTGCGCGTATCCGGCAAGCTCGGCTACCTCCCCCAGGACACGCATGCCGCCGACCAGGAGCAGACCGCGCTCGACCGCATGATGAGCGCCCGCGACATCGCCTCCATCATCAGCCGCATCCGCAAAGCCGAAAAAGACATGACCAACCCGGACCCGGACATCATGACCAAAGCCATGAACCGGTACGACAAAGCCATGCAGGACTTCGACAAGGCCGGCGGCTATGCCGCACAATCCGAGGCCATCGCCATGGCCGACAGCCTCGGCCTCCCCCAGGACGTCATGCAGCGTCCCCTCGGCACCCTCTCCGGTGGCCAACGCCGCCGCATCGAACTCGCCCGCATCCTTTTCTCCGATGCCGACACCCTCATTCTCGACGAGCCCACCAACCACTTGGACGCCGACTCCATCGAATGGCTGCGCGGATTCCTCAAGAAATACGAAGGCGGATTCCTCGTCATCTCCCACTCCACCGAGCTGCTCGACGAAGTCGTCAACAAGGTCTGGCATCTCGACGCGCAGACCGGCCAGATCGACATGTACTCCCTCGGCTGGAAAGCCTACCTCCACCAGCGCGTCGTCGACGAGGAGCGTCGTCGCCGCGAACGCGAGGTCGCCGAGAAAAAAGCCGACCGGCTCATGAAGCAGGGCATCCGCCTGCACGCCAAAGCCACCAAGGCCGTCGCCGCCCAGAACATGATGCGCCGCGCCGAACGGCTCCTGTCCGAGACCTCCGACGCCCAGAAGCAGGACAAGGTCGCCGACATCCGCTTCCCCGAACCGGCACCCTGCGGCCGCACCCCCATCATGGCCAAGGACATCTCCAAGGCATACGGCTCCAACATCGTCTTCGCCGGCGTCAACCTCGCCGTCGACAAAGGCTCCCGCGTCGTCATCCTCGGCTACAACGGCGCCGGAAAAACCACCACCCTGCGCCTGCTCGCCCACATCGAAGACCCCGACACCGGCGTCGTCGAATACGGCCACGGCTGCAAGATCGGCTACTTCGCCCAGGAGCACGACACCCTCGATCTCAACGCCACCGTGCTTGAGAACCTCACCCACGTCGCCCCTGATCTCAACGACACTCAGGCTCGTTCCATCCTCGGCTCCTTCCTCTTCTCCGGCGACGACGCCTTCAAACCCGCCCGGGTCCTCTCCGGCGGCGAAAAGACCCGTCTCGCCCTCGCCACGCTCGTCACCTCCCGCGCCAACGTCCTCCTCCTCGACGAGCCCACCAACAACCTCGACCCCGCCTCCCGCGACGAAATCCTCAAGGCCATCGCCAAATACGAAGGCGCCATCGTCCTCGTCACCCACGACGAGGGCGCAGTCCAGGCCCTGAACCCCGAACGCGTCCTGCTGATGCCCGACGGGGACGAGGATCTGTGGAACGATTCATATCTCGACCTCGTTGCCGAGGAGTGATGGAGTGTCGGCTGCGTTGTTCCTCAGTCGCGGTACCCTCGTACCGCTTCCTTCGGTACGCCTTGCCGACACACGCATCACTTCACGGCAATCCACTGAACGAACACCACACATATCGGGCCTGTCCGCACCCTTTTGCGTGCTTAAGTGCGCGCCGGAACGACGACCGTGCGCACTTAAGCACGCAAACCACCGGTTTTGCGTTCCTATGTTCGCGCACTCGGCGTTCCGGCGCGCACTTAAGCACGCAAACGCGACTTGACCCATGACCTTGCCAACGTTCCGGCGAATATCAACGGCAAAAAAACGAATGATGCCCGGTGGTTCCTGAATCTCAGGAGCCACCGGGCATCATTCGTAAGACGGCCAGACGATCAAATCACGCCGATCAGCCGATCGCCCGGGCCGATGTCACTCGGCGTCGCGGTAACCGCTCGGGTTCTTGGTCTGCCAATTCATCGACGACGCAGCCATGTCGTCGATGCCGAGCTCGGCCTTCCAGCCGAGTTCACGCTCGGCCTTGGAGGAGTCGGCGTAGCAGGCGGCGATGTCGCCGGGGCGACGCGGCTTGATCGCGAACGGAATCGCGTGGCCGGCAGCCTTCTCGTACGCCTTGATGACCTCAAGTACCGAGTATCCGTGACCGGTACCCAGGTTGTAGGTGAACACGCCGGGGCCCTCGACCTTGTCGATGACGGCGACGTGGCCCTTGGCCAGATCGACAACGTGGATGTAGTCGCGCACGCCGGTTCCGTCGGGCGTGTCATAGTCGTCACCGAACACCTGAACCTCCTTGAGCTCGCCGAGTGCAACCTTGGCGATGTAGGGGGTCAGGTTTGCCGGAATGCCCTTCGGATCCTCGCCGATCAGGCCGGACTCGTGGGCGCCGACCGGGTTGAAGTAGCGCAGGATGACGACGGTCCAGGAGTCGTCGGCGACGTGCACGTCGCGCAGGATCTGCTCCTCGAAGAACTTGGTCGTGCCGTACGGGTTCGTGGTGCCGCCGATCTGGCTCTCCTCAGTCAGCGGCAGCTCCTTGGGCGTGCCATAGACGGTGGCGGACGACGAGAAGATGACCTTCTTGACGTCGTGGGCGCGCATGGCCTTGAGCAGCACGATGGTGCTGTTGAGGTTGTTGTCGTAGTATTCGATCGGCTTGGCGACCGACTCGCCGACGGACTTGAGCGAGGCGAAATGAATCACCCAGTCGATGTCGTTCTCGGTGAAGATGCGGTCCATCAGCGCCTCATCGCGGACATCGCCCTCGTAGCGCTTGACGGTCTTGCCGGTGATCTCCTCGACGCGATCGAGCGCCTTGGGCGACGAGTTGCTGTAGTTGTCCACGCAGACAACGTCGTACCCCTTGTTCAGCAGCTCGACATCGGTGTGCGTACCGATGTAGCCCGCGCCGCCCGTTACCAGAATGGTAGTCATGTGTTCCTCCTTGAAAAACAGCTGTGGATGACTCCAACAGTCATTCTAATGCTGAGTATGGAATCCGAGGCCTTCCATGAAGTCCCGGGTGAGTTCCTTGTGCTTGAACACGGCCGTGTTGCCCAGGATGCGCTCGCATACGCTGCCGAGTTCGTCCTGCACCGCGGCGTGGATGGCGTCGCGGTCGCGCTCGCCGTTCAGTGTCGCGGTGAGTTCGTCCCATTCGAGCGTGAACTCGCCGACCTCTTCCGGCAGCGGCTTGCCCTCGGCGAGGGCGTCCTCGATCAGGCCAAGCTGGTTGATGAGACGGCCGGGCAGGATGAACAGCCCCTGCGCCTCGATCAGGCCGATGGGCTCCTGCTTGACCGGCCAGAACTCGGGATGCGCATGGAAGATGCCTTCCGGCAGTTCCTCGCTGACCGAGTTGTTGCGGAAGATCAGGCTCATTTCGTAGCCGCGCTCGGTGATGATCGCGCTGGGCGACACCGCGGAGCGCTTGCCGTCCTCGCCTTCGCAGATGATGTCCAGCTCGGGGTTGGAGTAGTTGATCCAGCCTTCGCGGATCTTGTCGCACACCTCGATGATCGTGTCGCGCGATTTGGCGACCACGCGCACGGCGGTGCCGGGCCAGTCGAGGATCTCGATGGTCGCGTCCGGGTATTCCGGCAGCGTCATCGTCGCCCAGGCTGCCGCCTTGTGCATCGGCAGCAGTTCGCCGCCGCCCTGGTAATGGTCGTGGGCGAGCACGGAGCCGCCGATGCGCGGCAGCGCGGCGTTGCACCCGAGGAAGTATCCGGGGAACCGGTCGACGAAGTCAAGCAGGTGCCCGAACGTGGAGCGGCTCACGTGCATGGGCGTGTGCTCGTCGTTCACGCAGATGCCGTGCTGGTAGAAGTACCCGTACGGGGAGAACTGCCAGAACCACGGTTCGTCGCCGAGTGTGGCGGGGATGGTGCGCAGCGTGCGCTTGTTGCGCCCCGCGAAACCCTCGTTCTCATGGCAGATCGTGCATGCGGGGTATCCGCCGGCCACCGAATTGCCCGCGGCGGCCTTCTTCATGTTCTTGAATTCGGGCTTGGCGAGGTTGATGGTGATGACCAGGCCGTGGGAATCGAAGCGCGGGTTCTTGTCGAGCACGCCCTTCTTGACATAGTTGTTGGCGACGCAGTAGTCGTAGAACCAGCGCATGGCCTCCATGCCGCCATGTTCGCGTTCCACTGCCTCGAACCGGTCCTGCACGGCGGACGGCGTGCCGGAGAGCATGCCCATCACGATGTCCGCGTACACGGGTCCTTCGTCGGCGTCGAACAGCCCCGCCGCGACGGCCGCGGCGCGGAACCGAGTCAGCAGGTCATCGGGCAGCGTGTCGTCGCTGGTCGCGCCGGTGGGACGGTACGAGTCGAGCGAGAACAGCTCGAAGATGCGGTTGCGCGTCCAGTCGGCATCGCGCGGGTCGAGTTCAAGCCGCTTGCGCGCGAAGTCGACGAGCGCGTCGATGCTCGCGTAGACGGCGTCGAGTCCGCCGCAGGCGCAGTCGTCCTTCTTCTCTTCCGTGGTCATCAGCGGGCGGTCCTTTCCATGACGTCGTCGACGATGGCGCGAATCTCGTCGGCCTTCTGCTCCATCTCCTGCACGAGCTTGATCTGGGTGCGAGCGCGCACGAGGTTGTGATCGGGGTACTTGGTGGCGAAGTACGTGTCACCGGCGAGGTAGTCGGCGAGGAAGCGCATGCCGCATTCCATCGTCATCATGTTGCCGGCGAATGCGAGCAGCTCGGCCTCCTTGTCGGTGATGCTGTCGCGCACCTTGCCGACGAAGCCCTCCGCGTAGGCGCGGAACAGTTCGGTGCTGAAGTGGACCTTGTCGAGATCCTTCTCGTCTTCAAGCGCGGTGGACGCGCCGAAGCGGATGGAATCGCCGAAGTCGAACAGCATGGAACCCGGCATGATGGTGTCGAGGTCGATGATGGCACGGGCCTTGCCGGTCTTCGCGTCCATCAGGATGTTGTTGAGTTTGGTGTCGTTGTGGGTGACGCGCAGCGGAACGGAGCCGTCGGCCAGCCCGTCCATGATGCGGGAGTACTGGTCTTCGTGGGCGAGGAAGAAGTCGACCTCCGGCTTGCAGGTTTCGGCGCGGCCCATCTTGTCGGCTTCCAGCGCAGCCTTGAAGTCGCGGAAGCGGCTCGGCGTGTCGTGGAAGTGGGCGATGGTCTCGGTCAGCTGGGAGGCGTCGAAGCCGGCCAGGAAGTTCTGGAACTCGCCGAACGCGGCGCCGGACTCGCGGAACACGTCGGCGTTGGGGACGAGGTTGTAGGAGATGGTGCCTTCGATGAACTTGTATATCCTCCAGGCGCCGTCCACCTCCTCGTTTTCGATGTAGCTCGCGCCGTCCTTGGTGGGGACGATGTCGAGCGTCTCCTGGTTCTTGGAGCGCAGGTAGGCGGTGACGAGTTCGATGTTGCGCATCAGGTGCACGGTGTCCGGGAAGATGTCCGTGTTCATCTTCTGCAGGATGTACCGGTGCTGATCCGTGTTGATCAGGAAGGTGACGTTGATGTGGCCGTCACCGTATGCGGTGATGCCCTTGACGTCGCCGTCGATGGCGAACTGATCGACGATGGCCGCCAGTTTCGGATCAATGTCAGTCATGTGGAACCCTCTTTTCCTTGTTGTGCCGCAGGTTGCCGCCGGTCTTCACCGCCACAACGACCCCCTATCTGAAGCTGCTGTGCCACTGCGACGCAGCAGCTGTTGGCGCATACGCACCGTTATTTGTTAATTATAGTTACATAAATGACAAACCGCCATTCTTCGGCGTTTATAGTTCCTGAATCCCCTTTTCTATTGCTATAATATAAAGACTGTGGATTTGAACATGACCACACCGCAGCTCGCATGATCCGAATCATGGGCGCTCTGACAAGAAACGACTGAACCAATGACCTCGTACGCCAACACCATCTCGTTCCCCCTGCACACGCCCGGCAGGACGACGAAGGCAAGTCCCGCCGACGTGCGCCGCAACAACCGTTCCCTGGTGTTCGGGCTGCTGTTCCCGAACGGGCAGCTATCCCGCGCCGACCTCGGGCGGCAGACCGGACTCTCGCGCGTGGCGATATCGGGAGTCGCCAACAGCATGCTCGACGAAGGGCTGATCTGCGAGAGCGGTTTCGACGTCAACGCCTCCGGCAAGGGCAAGCGCGGCACGCTGCTGAGCATCGACACGTCGCGTCTGCACATCATCAGCGTCGACCTGTCCCAGGAGCATCTGGTGCAGGGAGCCGTGACCGACCTGCTGGGCACGCCACAGCAGCGCATGGAAATGGCGCTCGGACCGGATAACGACATCAACGCGGACATGATCGTGCAGCTGGTCGACCAGCTGCGCACCGACATCGACGCCGACACGATCATCGGCATCGGCATAGCGGCGACTGGTGTCGTCGAGGACGGTGTCATTCGCGAATCGACGGTGTTGGGATGGCGGGACCTTGATCTGAGAGGCATGCTGGAACGTCGTTTCGGATTCCCCGTCACCATCAGCAACGACGTCGTCTGCTCCATGCTCGCGGAGCGATTCTTCGGGCATGGCGACAAGAGCATGCTGTTCATCAAGATCGACCGTGGCATCGGTGCCGCGACGCTGATCGACGATGTGACTGTGATCGGGCAGAACCATGCCGGAGGCGAGATCGGGCATATCTCCCTCGACCCGGAGTCGGGGGTGTTGTGTCCGTGCGGCAAGCGCGGGTGCCTGGAGACGATGGTCACATCGCCGGTAATTCGCGAGCGGATTCGCCGCGCGTCGACGCCCGAGGAGCAGCTGGACATCATCCGATCCTGCGGCGAGCAGCTCGCCGCGGCGCTCGCCATGCCAATCGGCCTGCTCGACATCAACGACATATGCGTGTACGGCCCGCCGGACATCGTGAACGCGGCGTTCCTGGAGGCGACGCAGCGCCGTGTGGACATGGTGTCGTCGTCGAAGTTCCACAAGCATACCTCCGTGCGACGGTGCCAGGTGGGTTCGGATATCGCGCTGCGCGGATCCGCCATCGACGTGGTTCATCATTACATCGAGAACGGTCACTGAGAGAACCACCGAAAGGTCCTTGCGATATGAATCGAGGGCCGCTCCCCCGTTCAGGGAGCGGCCCTCGATTCATGTTCTGCTCACATCCGGCCGTGCGGCCCGGGTGGTTTTGGAAACTCCGTCGCCGGTACCGGTGTGCCTATCAGGCCTCCGGCGCGGCCCACGCGGCGCCCAGCGCTCCGACCGGCTGGTCGAGTTGCGCAAGCTTGATGCGTTCGCCGAGATGCAGGCCCGTCAGGAACGGGCAGGTGCGCTCGCGCACGCGCAATTCGTCCAGGGTGACGTCGATGAGCGGCTGGCCGGTCTTCGCCATGCCACCGCCGAAGATAATCATGCGCGGGTCATAGGATTGTGCGACGATCTGCACGGCGTCGACGATGGCATGGGTGACCATGACGAGTATGCGCTGGGCGTCAGGCTCGCCGCGACGGGCGCACTCGATGAGATCCGGCATCGGAGGCTTGCCTTCGACCGGCCAGTGACGGCCGACCGACGCTCCGGAGCACACGGTCTCAAGACAGCCGCTCTGCCCGCAGGGGCACGGGAAGCGGTTCGGGTCGATCGGGATATGGCCGATCTCGCCGGCGGCGCCGCTGAAACCGTGCTGGACGACGCCGTCGACGACGATGCCCGCGGCGAGTCCGGTGCCGAAGTTGAGGAACACGATGGTTCCTTCGGGGTGGGATCCGCCGACCATACGCGCGGCGCCGACCGCGGCCGCATTGACGTCGTTCTCGACGTGCACGGGAATACCGAGGCGCTTGCCCGCTTCGGCACCAAGCTCCAGCGTATCGATGTCGAGGTTGACGACGTTGTCGACACGACCGGTTTCTGGATTGACCTGTCCGGGGATGCCGATGCCGACCGTGGCGACCTGATCGAACAGATCGCCGGCCACCTCATGGGTGATCGATACGACGTCGTCGATGACCTGCGCGTTGCCGCGTCGTGCGGGAATGCGCACGACGTTGCGAACATTATCCTGCGGATCGACGAGAACGGCCTCGATCTTGGTGCCGCCGATGTCGATGCCGACGCGGAAGCGGTCGGCAGGTGTCTGCTGTGCTGTATCCTGCACTGTCATGTGTTGTGTCCTTACGTAACAGCGGATATGCGCGGTTCGCACATCCTTGACGAATATGTGGGGCAAGGCATATCGTCATGCCTTGCCCCACCGATGGGTCTGAGTGTCAGGGCCTCCGGAGGAAGGAGAAGGAAAGCACGGAAGCCCTGATCCTCAAGTCTTGCTGTCCGATCCATCTGTCCCCGTCCGTCCCGCATCATGCCGCGGGACGGACGGGGACTGCACAGATCAGAGGTTGCGCCAAGCGATGGCGCTCTGGTCGAGGTCGAAATGCTCGACCGAACCGTCAGGCAGAGCCACATCCGTGGACTGCGGACGGTCGGTGTTGTTGATCACGCAGTACTGGCCGGCATCGGGGAACACCGCGACCTCGCACTCGGGGTTGGTGGAGCTGTATGCCGTGTACTTGTCCTCGTTGTGGGAGGCCCAGAACAGGGCACGCTCCAGCAGACGGGCGTTCGCGGCCGAGTAGGGCAGACCGGAGATGTATACGCCGCGGCCCTTGCCGTACTCGTTGACCGCGAGCTGCACCTGACCACCGTCGGCGCGCAGCAGCGTCACGTCCTCGTTGACCGGGAACGTGTTCGCGACCGGCTCGCCGAAGTCGATGCCGCCAAGCGGCTTGATGCCCTGGCCACCGCCGCAGCCCGACAGCGGGATGCGGTATCCGGCCTTCTCCCACGCTTCGCGGGCGGCGGGATCGACATGCACGTCGGCGGTGATGAAGTGCTCCGGCGTGACGGTTGGGAAGTACTTGTCCACCGACAGCGTCTGGTAGCGTTCCTCGTCCACGCCCAGCACGTCGGCCAGCTGGAAGAAACGACCAGCCTGGAAACGGGCCAGCGAACTGGGCTCTCCGACGCCGACGAATGCTCCGCCGCCGCGCACCCAGGCGCGCAGGGTCTCGGTCAGCTTCGGGTTCTTCCACACGTCTCCACCGGTGAACGCGGTGTCGACCGGGCCACCGTTGATGATCACGTCGATGTCGTCGGCGACGCCATGCTCCAGCACGTCATCGAAGCTGATGAACCGCACGTTCACGCGCATGCCCGACAGCGACTCCAGAATGCCGTAATACGAATACGTCTGCTTGTTCGGC
>ENA-OQOA01000188-OQOA01000188.1-human-gut-metagenome-genome-assembly--contig:-NODE-188-length-32731-cov-2.746534_pt1 | contig 32731 bp, 31 predicted proteins | sample MGYA00242633_ERZ504888 | MGnify/ENA primary metagenome ERZ504888 (study PRJEB26092, sample SAMD00036372) | human gut metagenome | host: Homo sapiens | study: EMG produced TPA metagenomics assembly of...
AGCCCTGCAACGTGGGCACGGCGGACGCGCACAACCGCCGCCTCCGCGCCTACTGCGAGGCTGTCGCCCACAAGTTCGGGCAGACATATTTCTGGGACGCTTACCGCCACCTCAATGTGTCGTGGCGCAGTCCAGCGTATCCGAAGCCGCTGCCGGACGTGCTTGAAGACCTCAAGGTGCTTGTCAAGCAGAAGACCGGACGCGCCATGCAGTGCAAGGATGTGGAGTACACCGACCGCAAGACCGGGAGGAAGCGGAAGCGGTCGGGCAGTTCAGCCATACGCGAGGGGTGCCCTCCGATCAAGCCCGACACGAAGATAAAGGACTTCGACCGCTTTGTGTCGTGGCTTGCCGACAAGGGCATCACCGTCATCAGCATCGACCTACACCATGACGAGGGACACGCCGATCCCCTGACCGACGATTTCCTGCCGAACCATCACGCCCACATCATAGTGGACTGGATGGACCATGCGACCGGGAAAAGCGTCAAGCTCAACGCCAACGACTGCAAGGAGATGCAGACCGTGCTTGCCGAGAGCCTCGGCATGGAGCGCGGCACCCCGAAAGAGGACTCCGGCATCGAGGGGCTGGGCGCAATCGAGTACAAGGAGAAGATGGCGCGTGAGAACAACCGGCGCCTCACAGCCGAGAACGCTCGGCTTGAAACCCGCAACGAGCAGTTGGAGCTTCAGGCGGTGGCGGCTGAGAAGTCAATCGAAGACCTTGAACAGCGGCGCAAGGAGAAGAAGAAGGCTCTCGACGAGGAAAGCGGCAGCGCGCTCATGAGCGGCATGGCAAACCTTTTCGGCAAGGGCAGGTTCGCGGAGATTGAGAGGGAGAACGAGCGGTTGAACGATGAGAATCAACGGATGAAAACCGATGTGGCGAGGATGGAGGCGCAGGTGGAAAAGATACCGATGATGGTTGAACGGCAGGTGCGAAAGACCATAACCGCCAACAACGAAGCCCATGCGGAGGAAATAAGCCGCATCAACGCAGCCCACAGCCGGGAGCGGGTGGAACTGCAATCGAGGTTCAGCGACCTCTCGCGCCGATACCGTGAGATGGAGAGCAACGACAGGAGAGTCATCGACAACCTCAGACGTGAGAAAGACACCATGCTCGCCCGGATGGAGGCGATGCTGAGCATGCTCGGCGACAAACTCGAAAAGGCGATACGCGCCTTGATCCAGTTCGCAAGGTCGGTATGTCCGGCTTTCACACGCGACCACAAGGAGGCGATCGTGCCGTGGCTCACCACTGGCAACGACCCGAAGAACCAAGCGGATTTCGTCAAGCTGTTCTCCCGACCGTTCCTCGATGATGCGCAGTTCCGGAAAGGCTATCGCGAGATGGATGCTCTCGCTTCATCCCTCCCTTCCGTCATAGAGGAACTTGAACAACCCCAATACAGAGGAATAAGAAGATGACAGCTAACTCATTAACATCACTACCCCATGATACGACGTTAAAGAATCAGCCCAGTGGAATATTATTCTCTTGCCGGGTTGATTCTTGTTTATTATATATTTGATGTCAAATTCAATTTACTAATTATCAGGTAGCAGAATGGTGCTTTTTGCAAATAGGACGCAATTTCCACCAATATCTATGCGACCGTTTTTAAGGATGTTGCATAGAAGTGTTCCTCCACGTTTTGATGCTTGATAAGCGATAATGTTTTCTTTTCTCAAACGGGATGCCCAATACGGAGCAACCATGCAGTGTGTAGAACCGCACACCGGGTCTTCCGTCACTTTTAGTTTGGGAGCGAATGTGCGTGTCACACAATCATATAGGTGACTTTCGGCAGTAACAGTTTTGCAGAAGACCGGGCAACTTCTCAACTTTTTCCCATCTTAGGATTTTAGATTGATAACGTCCTCTTCCGATGAAAGCACCATCATCAGGTCACGTCCAAGATACGCTTCCTTGGGCATCACGCCTATTGCGTCGGCCATATCCTGTGTCGCCTCAATCCGTTTGTATTCAGACTGCGGGAAATCCATCGTGAAAGAATCACCTGAACGGACAACGGTAAGCACACCGCTCTTTGTGTGGAAATCAAGTTTGTTAATCTCTGGAGATATGTTTGTCATTATGATAAATGCAGTGGCGAGGGTCGCATGGCCGCAAAGGTCAATCTCACCGCCGGGAGTGAACCACCGCAAATCATATCCGTCATCTGATTTTACTGCAAACGCGGTTTCCGAAAAATTGTTTTCAACTGCTATTTTCTGCATCAGTTCTGGCGATAACACCTCATCTGGCAGACATACCGCAGCCTGATTGCCGGAAAAAACTTTGTCCGTGAACGCATCCACAATGTATTGTTTTATCTCTTTCATTGCCGTTTTAATTTCAAGTCCGTCAATCATCTGCTGGAGTCTTTCATAGAATTTGCCTATGTGATAGCCGTCAACGACCTTGTGGTTCGCATCAACAGACATACCGAGTGTGAGTCTGCCGTCTGCACCTTCGATATATTTTCCCCATGCGATGCGTGGTATGGCATCATCGGGATTAAGGAAGTGTTCGCTTGAGGATGACATCATATCTATCCAAGGTAGACAAGAAACATATATCAGTTGCTGTTCGGGGTAGTTCTCTCCTCCGAGAAAAACTGACTGACTGTCGGTCAGGAACTTGACTTTATCCGTATATTCATCTAACGATGGGGTCAATGAACAATTAACCACCTGAAAAGCCTCACTGCCTTTTTTCAGGAATGTCAGGCTGGGTACAATATCTCCGATATCGTATATTTTGCCGTCGATAAACCGCAAACGGAAATTCTCAATGGAGTTGGCAGCCTTTACGACAAGATACACCAATGAGTAATAGAACGACAACTCACGGACTTTTGTGTACTGTTTAAGACTGGTCACGTCCACACGAAACGCCACGTTATAAACGGGAAATCGAGATGTCGGAACATATCATATAATTCCTTTTCCTCTCCCAATTCTCAATATCTAATTCTTTCATAATTCAATCACCATTTGAGTATCAGTCCGTTGATAGTGCGAATTTGTCAAGGGGATTCTTGAAACCCCTTTCTTTTATATAGACGAACCGCCGCCTCGAGACGCTTGCTTGTATCCAGGTACAATTTATCTGCTCCCTTTTCCTTGGCGTAAGATATCGTATGGTCCACAAGAATTTCTGCGATTCCGTTACGACGATATTCTTTACGGACAGAGAGCTTTGACATTTCCCATGAGTGGTTTTCCGGATGAAAAACAGTGCGCATACTCCGACAACAGCATCTTGGTTGTCTTTGTCAACTGCAACAAAGATCTGTCCTCCGGTTGAGATATATTCCTTTGCCGGATCTTCAAACAGACGTTCATCGCATGGCTCAATCCAGAAATACTCTTTGAGCCATTCTTTTGTCATGCTTACGAATATCTCCTTGTGAGCAGGTTGATATTCTACAATATCAATTTTCATAAGAATTGTCTTGATGTTAGAGATAGTCCTCTCGCTGTGGAGTAAAAACATCAATCACCTCTCCACCCTTTAATACTTGAAAAGAATGGGGAGTATTGCCGGGTATGGCATATGTGTCTCCGGGCTGCATGATGACATCAATCTTACCGTTGGGAGCTTCCACTATGAGGCGGTATTCGCCGGAAATGACATAACCGCATTGTTCGTGGGGGTGAGTATGGAGAGTAGCGAAGTTGCCCTCGACATAGTTCATCTTAGTCACCATTGATTTCTCGCCTACAGCGAGGGAATCAAGTTTGACACCCTTGAAAATCTTTTTCAGTGCGTCTTCTTTGCGCACAAAAATTTTTGTTTCCATATATGATTTTTCTTTTGATTTAATCAATTTTGAACTCCATTTGAATATCCCCACGTTCATAGGCCGGATGATACTCTTTGAGTTCCTTGAATCCGAGTTTGCGATAAAGGGCAATGGCACTTTTCAGCCGGGTATTGCTTTCCAGAAAAATAGTCTTTGCACCTTGGCTTGAAGCATAATTGAGAGCAGTCCGGCAAAGATTCAGACCGATACCGAGCCTTCGGGTATCGGAAGATACTGCAAGCTTTACGAGTTCATAATCGTAGCCGCTGTGCTCCGGCATGCGACACAAGGCGCACACCCCGGACCGCCGTTACCACGATAGACGGCTACAAAAAATTTGTCCTCCTTTATTAAGGATATGTTTATCCGGATTTTCAAGCACTTCTATATCATGTGGCTCAAGCGTCCAAAATTTTTCAATCCACTCACGGTTAAGCATCTTAAACGCATTATGATAAGAATCGTCATACTTTACGATTTTTAATCTCAGACTTTTCACGCTTAGCTTTGACCTCCTTGACTCGTTCATACATGGATTTTTCACCTAAAAGTCGTTCCCAGTCAGCAATGGCGTTCCACAGATCGTATTCGCTTTCATTGCTCAATTCATTCACAGCGCGCTCAACATCGCGAAGTTGGGCTACAAGAGTCTCTGCCATTTCTTTTCCGAGTTCAGATAATGTTATTGTGGAACGTCTCTTGTCTGATTTATCGTCCAATTCAACCACAATCCCCTTACCCAACATTTCTTTGGCTATGACGCTGACCGAAGGATGCGTATGACCTATCTCTTTGGCTATGGATGTTATACTTTTTGGTTGTTCGTCCATCAGGGAGTAAAAAACAGGAACCATTTAGGCTTAATGTCCACTCCATAGAGCTTGTATATTTCATCGGCATTACGCGTTATGGTATCTGTCAGTAATCGTAACCGACTGCCGATAGCTACCTTACCCGTTTTTTCAAAAAAATCTCGAATTATATCTGTATGCAGTTATGTAATTGATTACGCAAAATTACACAAATTTTTCCTTTTACACAAATAAAAGAGACATTTTATATTCCTATTGCTGAGTCAGATTATATTCATCTTTTATAATTCCTTTGTGCTACTCGTACGCAATTGCCTGATTTGCTGATTGGATATGTTTGTGAGAGCCAAATATAAGCCTTGCTGAAACATCATTATCTTGGGTCAAGCGTTATTCATAATATGGATACTGACAATACACACAAGGCTTCTAATATGGAGGCACTGACTTCTTTGCTGCCGCGACTTGGGGCGGCAAGTCATATTTATGCAAGCAAAGCGACGGGATCGAAGGTGACGAAAGAGAATGTCCTGACTTTAGTTGCACTCCGTGATGGTTTCCCCAATCTTACCGATATTGAAAATGAATTGCTTCACCTTATCATAAATGAGCCAAAGGAAAAATCTGACATGATAGTGGGGAGTTTCAGCAAGGCATTGCAGACAATTATGCGTGTCTATGAAAATTGCTCGATTGCTCTTGATGGGTCTGCGCTAACTTCACTTTGGGATATGGATAGGGATATAGCCGAGGCGCAAATTGAGCGGCAACATAGCAAACTGAGAGAAATAAACGAGGAATTGCGCGAAGCATCCAACTCATACGAAATGACGCCGTTCAACGGTTCTTCACCGGAATATGTGGCATTGCTTGAACGGAAACTTGAAAGGCATAAAGCTGATTATGACAAGGAGCGTTCTATCCTTGATGATTGGTATTCTCAGAAACGCAAGATAGCAGAGCAGATGTCTGCCATAGGGAATGATCTATTTGGAGAAATATATTATCGGTGTTCTGGTGTGCTGTCTTCGGTTCAGAGGTATTACGGCACTCCCATATCCGGCAGCAACTCTAATGGGGATAAGGAATCGGTCACTGCGACAACCTATTTCCCTATGACTGTTGTCTCAAAGGTATATGAGATTTGCAACGGCATCCAATTCAAAGAAATGGACGATGTTAGTTTCTTCCATGCCATCAACCTGCACCCAAATTCACTTCCGATTCAAATCAATCCGGGAGAAAAAGTAAGGATGTGCTATCTCATCAACAGACTTGGCGAGACACTTGAAACTCCGTCAAGGGAGGAATGGATTAACACAATCCTCTGCCGACTTGACATAAAGCCGCAGTTCTACCGTTCAAAGTATCGTCAACCCGTAAGCGATATGCCGAGCGACGCAAACGCCGAGTTTGCCGCTGCCATCAAAGGAATTTTCGACAAGTGACCGCTTTGCTTTACCTCCGTACTCTATATATACGGCATTAAACTAAACCTATTATATCCGGCAATATCAATGCCGGAATGAAAGGGAAAACAAAGGGAAAATAAAAATATTCTTTCCCTTACTTTTCTTTCCCTTTAGTTATGCCGTTTGCAAAGCGTATGCAACACCCATTTTTTACCCCAAAAAAAGAAACACCCAACTTTACATTTTTGGGTGTAAAATTGGGTGTTAAGTTTGTAATTGCTTAATAATCAAGCATTATTGCGGAAAAGACGGGGGATTCGAACCCCCGGGATAACCCTTTTGGGGTATACACGCTTTCCAGGCGTGCCTCTTCAACCACTCGAGCACCTCTCCTTTTTTCGGAGTGCAAAAATAGAACAAATTTTCAGAACCAGCAAATATTTGAGTCCACAATCTCTCTATTCATTCCAAGAGATACAACTATAAATCGTGATTACGCATCCGATACTCCGCCAATTCCTCATACTTAGTACCCGGACGGCCGTAATTACAATACGGATAAAATGGAAATACCACCGCGCGGAGTAAAAAATGCCCGTCACCTCAATATATTTTAGGATCCATCAGCTTAATCAAAATCTTTTCATGATGATATTCACGCAATCTTCATGAAAATCGCCATGATTACGGAAACTAAACAAATACAGCTTCAAGCTCTTGCTCTCCACCATTTTCACATCAGGCAGGTAGGAGATACGGATTTCCGCAAAATCGGGCTGTCCTGTAATAGGACACAGGCTGGTAAATTCGGGACAGTTAAAACGTACCCAATAGTCGTTTCCGGGATGTTTGTTCACAAAGGACTCCAACACTTCGGGAGCATAATCCTGCCTGTACTCGGTCTTCGCCCCGAGAAGGGTCAATTCATCTTTTCTTTCCATTAAAGTTATTTTTTTCATATTCATGTTTTCTCTATCATACCTTAGAAAAGAAATTCTCTCCCCGCTTCGAGCAGATCGTTTCACTAGAGTGATGAAGTTGTACCACTAAAGTGATGAAATTTCTTCACTCTAGTGATAAAACTTGCTCACTAAAGTGAAACAATATACTCGGCAAAAGAAAACACCTTTCATACAAGGAGAAAACACATTCATTTATCCTATCGTTTCTCTCTTTCCGCCTTTATCTCCAGATACTTTTCCAATCCTTCACAACGGAGCTTACAGGCCGGGCAATGACCGCAGCCATCTCCCTGTACGCCATTATAGCAAGTCAACGTTTCATGCCGGATCAAATCGAGCACGCCCAATTCGTCCGCCAACGCCCATGTTTCCGCTTTATCAATCCACATCAGCGGAGTGTGAAGCACGAACTGCTCGTCCATGGCAAGGTTCAACGTCACATTCAGTGACTTGATAAAAGCATCCCGACAATCGGGATAACCGCTGAAGTCTGTCTGCGACACACCGGTCACGATATGATTGATCCCCAATTCGCGTGCATAGACAGCTGCAATGCTCAGAAAGAACAAATTCCGCCCCGGCACAAACGTATTAGGGAAACTATCGGCAGGCTTCACCTCATCCATCGTTATCGTAGTATCTGTCAGCGAATTTTTACCCAGGTTGCCTATAAAGGAAACATCCATCGCTTTAAACTCCACACCTGCCTTTCCGGCAATAGCATGGGCCAGCTCCACTTCCTTCACATGCTTTTGTCCATAGATAAAACTTAAAGCATACACTTTGCGGAAATGTTTTTTTGCCCAAAACAGGCACGTGGTTGAGTCCTGCCCTCCGCTGAACACAACCAATGCGTCACTTTTATTCATTGTTGATAATTTTTCAATTTACTAATGTGCCAATTGCTGCGCTATGTGGATATGCTGCGCCATATACCGCATGGTAATTGGCTAACCGGCACACTGACACATCAGCAACTTATTAAAGTTCTTTGATTTTTAATACATTGTATGAGATATGCTCATCAAAGACATCACTGCCATCCACCTTCTTGATGTAATTTACCACACGGATGGTAACAGGCAGGATAATAATTTCATAGAGTGTCTTGAGCACCGCCTGAATAACCATCATCTTTATCAGTTCACCGGCAGGCATCAAACCTCCGAAGGCAACAGGAAAGAAAATCATGGAATCGGCACTCTCACCCACCAAGGTAGAAGTGATAGCACGAAGTGAAAAGTTCTTTCCCCCCGAGGCCAGCTTCATTTTACTCATGACATAGGCATTCAGAAAAGAGCCGACCAAGAAAGCGGTCAGACTGGCTACAGCGATGCGGGGCGCCATGCCGAAAACGAAGTTGAAGCCCTCCTCTCCTTCCCAAAACGGAGCTGCGGGCATCAGAATGGCAAGCTGCCCCAAAGCTACCACCATGAAATTCATGGCAAAGCCCATCCAGATGATAAGACGTGCCTTGCGGAAGCCCCATACTTCGGCTATACAATCATTGATAATGTAAGAGATAGGAAATACAACCAATCCGGCAGTTGCCGTAATTTTCCAGATCTGGACTACTTTGGTCTCCAATAAATTTGCTGCGACAAGACATACACAAAACAGTATGCCAAGCAACATGAACGATACAGATACAGTGTTATTATTCTTCATTTCTCCTGTTTTTTACGTGGTGTTCTAGAATACACGACCGCTATTCACGGCATCATACGTCTATTTTTTAATTCGGGATGCAAAGATAGAAATTATTTCCGAGTTAACCGGATATAACTGCATTAAATATTCTTATCAAAAAGAACAGCCTCATCAAATAATTACTTTTTCTATACTTCCTTGATTGCCAAACAGTATGGAACAGTGAAAGATGAAGCGTCATAAACAGGTGGGTATCAGTGAAAACGATTAGAGGGGCAGATTGAATCCACCCCTAAAAGACAGGATAAAAAATCCTTTATTCAAACAGGGCAATCGTCTTCTTTATAATTTCGATACACTCCTTTAACTGTTCCTCTGTAATCACCAATGGCGGAGCAAAACGAATAATATTCGTATGTGTCGGTTTGGCCAGCAAGCCGTTTTCGGCCAATTTCAAGCAAATTTCCCACGCCAAATCCTTCGTTTCATCATTATTGATTATCAACGCATTCAACAATCCCTTGCCCCGGACAAAAGAAGCCACACGAGATGTTTCACACAGTTTTCTCATCTCTTCCCGGAATATCAATCCCAGTCTGTATGCCCCTGTCCGCCAACTGTTCGTCCCGTACCACCTCCAGTGCCGTAACAGCCACTGCCGCAGCAATAGGATTTCCGCCAAAAGTGGAACCATGTTGTCCCGGACGGATAACATCCATCACTTCATTGCATGATAATACTGCAGAAACAGGACAGGCCCCACCCGATAAAGCCTTTCCCAAAATCAGGATATCCGGATGAACATTCTCATAGTCACAAGCCAGCAATTTGCCTGTACGGGCAATGCCGGTCTGCACTTCATCGGCTATAAAAAGTACATTGTGGGCACGACACAAGTCGTAACATTTTTTCAAATATCCCTCATCGGGTACATAAGCACCTGCTTCTCCCTGAATGGGCTCAACCAGGAATCCGGCCACATGGGGATGTTCGTCCAGCACTTTCGCCAGCGCTTCGGCATCATTGTAAGGAATCACAACAAAGCCGGGAGTAAAAGGTCCGTAGTTATTGTAAGCGTCCGGATCAATGGAGAAAGAAACGATAGTGGTAGTACGCCCATGAAAATTATTCCGGCATACAACGATTTTCCGCCGTATCCTTGGGAAGCTTTTTACTTCATACGCCCATTTTGCGGCAAAGCTTCAATGCGGTTTCTACCGCCTCGGCTCCCGTATTCATCGGTAAAACCTTGTCATATCCGAAATAACGGGTGACAAATTCTTCATACCGTCCCAACTGGCTGTTATAAAAAGCGCGTGAAGTCAAAGTCAGCTTTCGCGCCTGTTTTACCAACGTATCAATAATACGCGGATGACAATGTCCTTGGTTCACCGCCGAATAAGCGGAAAGGAAATCATAATATTTCTTTCCTTCCACATCCCATACAAACACACCTTCTCCTTTATCCAATACCACAGGAACAGGATGATAATTGTGTGCTCCATGTTTGTTCTCAAGCTCCATTAATTGAGCTGCCGATAATTTTGCATCCATAAGCTTTTTATTATTTAATGTTTTTCTTTCTTCAAGAATATTTCCGCCATCATACAACGGGCACTTCCTCCTCCCAAAGTTTCAATGGTAGGGATGGGCATGGAAAGTAATGCGTTATACTTAGACAGCCGTTGTAACTGGTCTTCATGCAACGAATCGTAAGCACTTTGAGACATCACTAGAAACAATGCACCTTTCCCGTTCTCCACCTGAAGCATATTTCCGGCAAAGTGATGCATCTGTTCCTCGGAGATGGCGATGATTTCTTTCCCTGTCTGCCGCAAGATGTGGCAAACCTGCTCACGCTCTTCCACGTCATCAATGCTGTCCAGACAAACGACCGCATAATCTGTTGCCACACACATCATGACGTTGGTATGATAAATGGGCAGACGTTGTCCGTTTACAGTCTGATAGGCGCGAAAGGGCACTGGAATAAAGTTCTGTTCCTTGCAGAATCGACCCAATAATGCTTCGTCCACCCGTTGCGACAAAGCCGCGTATGCATAACGGTTCACTCGGTCCAGAATGATTCCCCCGGTCCCCTCCAGGAAGCGGTTTTCTTCCTCAAAACCTGTATAATCTACCTTCCGACGGATGCTGAACCCCTCCGACTCTATCCGCTGCAAGATATCCGCCCGTCTTTCCGCCCTGCGGTTTTCCGCAAACATAGGATACAGCACCACCGTTCCGTCGTCGTGAAAGGACACCCAGTTGTTCGGAAATATGGAATCCGGAGTATGAGGTATCGGGGTATCCTGCACCACTATTACCTCTATGCCGTTTGCACGCAACTTATCCACCATGCCCCGAAATTCCTTCAAGGCACAAGCTTGTACTGTCTCACCTGCCGCAACTGTCCGCTGCTGGAAATAATTGTTGGCCGCTGTTTCTTCATTGAACCCGAAGGCTACGGGTTCCACCATCAAAATGTGGTTTGTTGTTTGTTTAGTCATTTTCTCGGATTAATGGTAAGGTGGAGCAGCGCAACAGTCCGCCCATCTTAGATATTTCATAATAAGGTACACGCTCTACCGTCATTCCCCATACCTCTTCCATAAAGGTATTCAGGCGGATAAAGTTCTTTTCAGAAACCACCACCTCAGGAGAGATGGAAAAGACATTCGTATTCATATAGTACATCTCTTCCCGCGTTATTTCAAATACATTCTCCCTGCCGAACAAATCGAGCAGAGTATGATAATCCTGAGGATACATAAATCCGTCCTTATAAATAATCGCATGCCCTTTCCCTACCGGCATAAAGGTACAATCCAGATGCAGAATCCCCGCACGTGGATCTGTATTATGTTTTTTCAGCTCCAAGGGGATGAATATCTTCCCCGGACAGATTTCTTTCAGAAAGGAAAAAGCATATCGGTTGGTACGTGCCGTCTTCATCTGCGGATAATCGGGCTGGGTATAAAGGCCTACAAACACAATATTATTGTAAAGCACCACATCACCTCCCTCTACGTGCGCCTTTTCGGGAAGGTTGAAAATTTTGTTATAAGCTATCTGATTATAGACCACTTCGTAAGCTTCCTTCTCATCTTCCCTGTTGGGGATGATGTTGGAAACAATAATCTTGTCGTCAATCACAAACCCCACATCACGGGCAAACACCTGATTACAATTCTCCAGTGTCCACGGGCGATAGACCTGTACCCCATATTTCAACAATACGCTTTCAAAGCATCTCATCTCTTTGAAAATATCTTCTTCATGGGGATATATGTTATGCAATACGGACTCGTATGACTTGGCGTCATAAGTTTCTTCCAGCGTGGGGACCTTCCCTATGGAACCGGGTTGTCCAAGCACCACAGCTTTCAATGTAGAAGTTTCATTCTTTACGTTAAGCTGCATAAATCTAATATATTTATGCAAATATAAGAAGTTTACTCAACTAAACAAATGAATTGCCCGAATAATTCTACCTTATTGATTTATCAATTATATTTGCAACCGAAAAAAGAAGGTAATATGAAAAAACAAGAACTTTATAACAAGGTGATCGCTTATTTTCAAGAAACGATACCTGTTGCCGAAACTGAACTTCATTACAATAACCCATTCGAGTTGTTGATAGCCGTTATCCTGAGTGCACAATGCACGGACAAACGGGTAAATATGATCACCCCTCCTCTTTACCGGGATTTCCCGACTCCTGAGGCACTGGCCGCTTCGACGCCGGAAGTGATTTATGAATACATACGGAGTGTAAGTTATCCCAACAACAAGGCAAAACATCTGGTAGGCATGGCGCAAATGCTGGTGAAGGATTTTCATAGCGAAGTACCGGGAACATTGGAAGAACTGATTAAACTGCCGGGAGTGGGACGCAAGACGGCTAATGTCATTCAAAGTGTAGTATTCAACAAAGCGGCCATGGCAGTAGATACACATGTGTTCCGCGTGAGCCACCGCATCGGACTGGTTCCTCAAACCTGCACCACACCGCTGGCTACCGAGAAATATCTGATGAAGTATATTCCGAAGGAGATTGTGCCCACCGCACATCATTGGCTTATTTTACACGGAAGGTATGTTTGTATGGCACGGACACCGAAATGTTCGGAATGCGGATTGAACGGATTGTGCCGGTATTCGTTGAAACCGGCTTTATAAACTAATTCTCATTCCATCGTATGCAAAATGCACATGCGGCGGCAATAACCGTTCAGCATCAGCATGTAATCCCATATGATGACTCATGTGAATAAAATAAGTTTCCCCGGCTCCTATTCTTTGTGCATTGTCCAAAGCCTCCTTCAAATTCTGGTGGGTATGGTGAGGCTGGGGACGCAATGCATTCATTACCAACACATCCAGTCCTTGCAACAAATCATATTCAGCCCCGGGCATCGTCAGCATATCGGTAATCCATGCCATCTTGCCGATACGGTATCCCAAAATGGGCAATTTGCCATGCATTACCCGAAGAGGTGTCACTTCTACTTTGTTTCCTTCGGGATTGCCGATAATAAAAGGAGAACCGGGAACAATTTCCTCTAATGTAATACGGGGAACTCCCGGATAAAGATGTTCGGCAAAACAATAAGGAATACGCTGGCGTAAACGCTCTGCTGTATATTGTTCGGCATAAACCGGCACATCACGAAAACGACAGAAAGGACGCAAATCATCCAAGCCTCCTACATGGTCATAGTGTTCGTGAGTAATCAAAACACCGTCCAACGGTTTGAAATCGTTCAACCGTATCATCTGTTCACGGAAATCGGGACCACAATCTATCAGAATCCGGAGCCCTTCCGTTTCTATCAGTCCCGAACAACGCAAACGGTTGTCCCGGGGATCGCTGCTGGTACATACCAGACATTTGCACCCTATTTCGGGTACTCCCGTAGACGTTCCGCTGCCTAGTATTGTAATCTTCATATTATACTTTATATAAAATTCACTTCGGGAGAGATAGCTACCCCGAACTTTTGAAGCACAGACTCCTGTATCCGTCTGGCAAGAGCAATCACTTCATCTCCCGTAGCGCCTCCACAGTTCACCAAGACCAACGCCTGTTTAGAATGAACACCCGCGCGCCCTATTTGTTTGCCTTTCCAGCCACAACGGTCTATCATCCATGCAGCAGGAATCTTCACCCGATTGCCATCCACTTCATAATGTGGCATATCAGGATACTGTTGCTGTACTATTTCAAACTGCCTGCGTGGAACAATCGGATTCATAAAGAAACTTCCGGCATTTCCCTGCACCCGGGGATCGGGCAACTTGGCTTCACGCACGGCAATAATCACCTTCCTTACATTCTCCAATGCCACCTCACCTCCTCGCTTTTCCAATTCGCCACGCACATTTCCATACTCCAGATTAAAAACCGGCTGCTTACTTAAACGATAAGTGACGTAAGTCACTATATATTTACCTTTCAAATCTTTCTTGAAAATGCTTTCACGATAAGCATAACGGCATTCCTCTTTGGTAAAAATCCGTTTCCTGCCGGTTTCCACCTCGACGGTCTCCACACTTACAATCAAATCTTTTGCCTCAACACCATACGCACCGATATTCTGAACGGCAGAAGCACCCACTTCACCGGGAATCAATGACAGATTTTCAGCACCATACCAACTGTTCTTCACGGTATATGCCACAAAATCATCCCACACCTCACCGGCTCCTGCCCTTACCTCTATTTCCTGTTCGTTTTCAGCAACCACCTCATACCCCCGGATAGCCGAATGCAGGACAGTCCCTGCATAATCACCTTTAAAAAGCAAATTGCTTCCTCCGCCGATATGCAACCAGTTACCGGCCATCAGGTTTTTATCCGACAAGATGGATTGCAGCTCTGTCACCGATTCATATTCCACAAACAAAGATGCCTTCACATCCATACCAAATGTATTATGAGGCAACAGAGAATAGTCTTTTATTTCCTTCATTTACAATCAAATCAATCGCTCAGATCCTCAAACTGCATCAGTTTCCATAGACCGTGCCGCCGTTCAAAATAGAGCGTATTATTAAATCCATTGCCAAAACCTTTCATTTCAATCACTTTCGTATTGGAATGCACATTCTCGTTCTGGCCATAGTTCACATTTGTCAAATTCTCACGAGGCAACACAGGCTGGAATGCGAACCATTGTCCGGCCTCCAAAGTCGTTTCCAGTATCTGAAACTCGTCTTCGGGATCAGCAGTCACAAACTTCAACGGTTCGTGCAAACGTGACAACTGGAAAACAGAATCATTGGCAAAACGTTCATAAAACTCAAAGAAGTCCTCCTTACCGGTATCCTCTCTCGGCATATCCGCGAAATCTATGGCTTCCAGTTTCCACAGCCCCTTCAGACGCTCAAAATAGTACCGCTTGATTTTTCCCTTCTTCAAGTAAATCCATTCTATCTTGACACTGGTAAGCCCCGTATCTTTCTCCATTTTCCATATCTTCCGCCTTATCGAACAGAACTGTATAGGCATCCTGCCGGCTGAATAAAGGATCGTGTTTCCATTGGTCCTTTTCAATGTGCTCTTTCTTTTCCATTGTATAATACGGCAAAGGGAACACGATGCGTGACAATTGTAACTTTTCATCACTGGCAAAATTGTAGAAAAAGTCGGCAAAACTTTCGTCGGCCGTAGCGGGAACCATTGGTTCTTCCTCTACCGCAGCCATCGCTTCTGTTGTGTCCGGGGTGCAGTCAGCGAATCAATCTCCTCAGTAAGCGTCTCGAAGGGGTCCATTTTCTTTTTTCCACCTCCACAGGAGCTTATCAGCATAAGCAGACAAACTCCGATTATTAGTTTTCTCATTTTCTATATTTAGAAAAAATCGATGCAAAAATATCGTTTTTTTAGTTTCAGCAAAATATATGGGTTTAATTCGCTAACTTTGCGGTCATTAAAAAATAAAGAAGAAACTATGTTAGCTAAAATAGAACAATTACTTCAGGAAATTGAAGGCTTGCAAGCAGCCAATGCGGAAGAATTGGAAGCCTTGCGCATTAAATATCTTAGCAAAAAAGGAGCGATTAATGAGTTGATGGCAGACTTCCGCAACGTACCTGCCGAGCAGAAAAAAGAGGTGGGCATGAAACTGAACGAGCTGAAAAACAAGGCTCAGGAACGTATCGCTACATTGAAAGAAGTTTTTGAAACCCAAGATAACGGTGCTGCCGAAATGGATCTTACGCGTACGGCTTATCCCATCGAACTGGGAACACGCCACCCGCTGAGCATTGTAAAAAATGAAATTATTGATATATTCCATCGACTGGGCTTCAGCATTGCCGACGGTCCCGAAATAGAAGACGACTTGCACGTATTCACTGCCATGAATTTTGCCGAAGACCATCCTGCACGTGATATGCAAGATACTTTCTTCATCGAAGCCAATCAGGAAGATGTGAAAAAGAACATCGTGCTTCGCACTCACACTTCTTCCGTACAGGCAAGAGCTATGGAACATTCGCAACCTCCTATCCGCATCATCTGTCCGGGACGTGTATACCGCAATGAAGCGATCAGTTATCGTGCCCATGCATTCTTCCATCAAGTGGAAGCACTCTACATTGACAAGAATGTATCATTCACTGATTTAAAGCAGGTATTGCTATTGTTTGCCAAAGAAATGTTCGGCGAAGATACTCAAATCCGTTTGCGTCCGTCCTATTTCCCGTTCACCGAACCAAGTGCCGAAATGGATATCAGTTGCAATATTTGCGGCGGAAAAGGTTGTCCGTTCTGTAAAGGCACAGGCTGGGTGGAAATTCTGGGATGTGGTATGGTGGATCCGAATGTATTGGAAGCCAACGGCATTGACAGCAAAGTTTACTCAGGCTATGCGCTAGGTATGGGTATTGAACGCATCACCAACTTGAAATATCGTGTAAACGATTTACGATTATTCTCTGAAAACGATACTCGCTTCTTGAAAGAATTCGAAGCAGCCAATTAATAATGTGTCAATGTGACCATGTGCTGATATGCCAATTGCCATGCGGAATAGAACGCGGTCAATTGGCATATTAACATATTGCCACATTAGCATATTGATACATTGACATATTAGCACATTATTGCTCATGAAGGACAAGCTGATTACCAAAAATTATATAGAAATACTGGCAGCCAATTTTCTATTATTCTTTGGATTCTGGTTATTAATGCCTGTATTACCTTTCTACTTGGCGGAAGTTTTCGACGCTAACAAAACAACTATAGGGGCCGTACTTTCTTGTTACACCATTGCCGCCCTGTGCATACGGCCTTTCTCCGGCTATCTGTTAGATACCTTTTGCCCGCAAACCGCTTTATCTGTTGGCTTATTTCACTTTTACCGCCATCTTCGGAGGATATCTCATTGCAGGAACACTCACCTTATTTATTTTATTCCGCATTATACACGGAGTATCGTTCGGCATGGTGACAGTCAGCGGAAATACCATTGTCATTGATATCATGCCTTCTTCACGCCGTGGGGAAGGATTAGGATATTATGGGCTGGCAAACAATATAGCCATGTCCATCGGACCGATGACCGGACTCTTCCTGCATGATGCAGGAGCAGACTATACGCTTATCTTCTGTTGCTCATTAGGTTCCTGCCTGATAGGATTTCTCTGCGCCTCATTGGTAAAGACCACCTACAAACCTCCTGTAAAACGAGAACCTATATCATTGGACCGTTTCATTTTGCTTAAAGGAATACCGGCAGGTTTCAGTTTGTTATTACTATCCATCCCTTATGGCATGACCACCAATTACGTTGCAATGTATGCCAAACAAATAGGTATCCAGGCATCTACCGGTTTCTTTTTCACCTTTATGGCATTGGGAATGGCAGTTTCCCGTCTTTTCTCCGGACGCCTGGTAGACCGGGGAATGGTTACTCAAGTTATTGAAGCCGGCCTGTATCTGGTCTGCTTCTGTTTCTTCGGTTTGAGTTCATGCGGATGGCTGACAACATGGAGTCTGCAATGGACCACTTATTTTCTGTTCACCATAGCTCTTTTACTAGGTATTGGGTTCGGAACCATGTTTCCTGCCTATAACACGCTGTTTGTGAACTTGGCCCCCAACAACCAGCGTGGTACGGCAACCAGCACCTACTTGACTTCGTGGGATGTAGGTATAGGCGCCGGCATGTTATTGGGCGGATATATAGCAGAAATAGCCACCTTCAAGATGGCTTATCTATTCGGAGCTGCACTCACTGTTATCTCGTTATTTTATTTTAGAAGCAAAGTGGCCCCTCACTTCCACCAACATAAGTTGCGCTAATCTTTATATGTCAGCACCATGATATGGGAAAGCCGATCGTTTACAACTGACAATTGGGTTGAAAGAATAAACGAATGGAATAAAGGAGCATTTTCCAACAGAAATGCCGGCAAATAAGGCTCGAAACGTTCTGGGTTGCGGGAAATCTTGTTCATGTCCGCCACAAGCATAAAGGCTGCGTCACGTGAAAGATTAGCTACACATTCATTGAACAATGTCCTGCTATTTCTTTCATATGCCTCTTCCCATATAATCTGCCATGGAATCTTTATCAGCAGAAATAATCAAACTATCTTCCCTTATATCTGGAATATTTTTCAATTTTTCGGCCATCTGGTTCACACAACCGCATGAATCAGGCATAAAAGTATCTCCAGTGAGATACACCACATCGCTGTTCATGTGAAAATCAAACTCACTCCAACAGCTACTATTATCCTGCAGGAAAGGCATAGACGGTGTACGTCCGTATAAAGTCAGGAAATTATGCGTTTTCTTTTTCTGCATCGCTTTGGCAAACACGGGATCATTGCTCAATGCTTTCTCCTCATCCTCACGCGCATCAATCACTTTCTCTATCAAACTTTTCTGATAACTCACCACATAGAACCCCCGCCTCACTATAGACAGCTAGAAAATCATTATTGCCCAACGGATAGACTGCTATATTTTTTCCTCTGTATTTTTCTTTTTTAGGTGAAAAACTTCCCGGAGTTCTCTCTAACAACATATCTCCCAATGTTTCCTTATCATCAGCCCCATACGGAAATATACCACCTGGTCACGCGGAGTACCCGGAGAATGGAAACTGACCACCACCCGGCTCATCTTACTGCTCAGACCATGAGCAGTATTAGTGGTATATTCGTTCAAACCTCCCAACACATAATTAAATAAACCGGGAAACTGGAAATTACCCAATTCTTCAGAATAATTCAGTTGAGGAAATTCATTCAGAAAATAATTAATATTATCACTCTCCAACACACCGATGCAATCAGCCGGTACAAGTGAGAAGAGATTGATCTCACGACTCTTATCCGTCAGGCTTAATTTAGCAAAGCCGTAAAAGCCCACAGCCGTACAAAACAATACCACTGATAGCACCATACCCAACTTGGCAACTGTCCGCAATCTCATACCCTACCTGTATTTATATTTTTTTTGCAAATATAGCAAATTATTTAAGGAAACAAACAAAAATCTTCAAAATTCCACCTTCTTTCTTATTATTCATAAATGGTTCCGGTAGAAAGTTCCAACGCTCCCCATTTAATCATAGCGTTAAATAACCTAACAAAAGAATAAGAAGATAGTTCTTCCGGCCGGATATTTTTTTCTTTTATAATTCCGCTGTCAATCAATGCTGTACGGCAAGTTCCTCTCAACAAAGGTAATTTAGGTGTAAACCAATCCTTACCATCAAACAAGGCAATATTAGCTATGGAAGTATCAGTCAGCAGTCCGCGTCTGACAATTAAAATATCATCCCGTTCTCCACGGCAGGCAAAAAGCCGGTTTAAAGCTTCCCTGTCTGTACTTTTATAAGTATAATCTATATCATCCGAATAAACCAACTGCAAAGAATGTACCGGACGCATCTGATAGGCTTCATAACTAATTTCTTTTATTCCACCGCCATCATAAATCACCCTACATTTCATTCCGCTCATCTCCGGTGTCAATTTCAGGTATTCACCTAATTCTATGCCGGCACAGTCTGGCCAGAAATGATGAAGGGTATTGTTCAGTCTTTCATTATGATAAGACAAATTACACGCTTTTCCTTGTTCTATCCGTATAGTTTCAATAAATGGGTACATAAATCTTCTGTATCATTTCATTATATTCACTTTGTAAATCACTCTTTGAAGTGATTCCTCCCCCCGCCTTATAATAAAGATTCTCTCCTTCCTGTTCTAAAAAACGGATCATCACCGCACTGTCTAAAGTCCTGCCGTCACAATAGCCCATTATACCCGTATAAAATCCACGCTCATAACTCTCCGCTTCTTCAATAATATCTATCGTCTTGGATTTGGGCGCTCCAGTTATGGAACCGGCCGGTAACAAACGAAATATAATATCTCCTATATGCGACGGGTAATCATCGGGCAAGACACCACATATTTCGGAGCTTGTCTGAAAGATAGGCCCCTTATTGGTTTCAAGCCGGTCACAATAACGATACCGGACAACTCTCACCTGTTCCGCCACCATACTCAAATCATTACGAATCAGATCTACAATAGTAGCATGTTCGGCAGTTTCTTTAGGATCATCCATCAACAGTTTTTCCGCATCAGGTAAGGTAGCGTCAATCGTTCCTTTCATGGGGAAAGATTTTATCTCGCCATCTTCTATACGAACAAAAATTTCGGGTGAGAAACAGACCAATTTATCTTTCAACCAAAGTCTATAAAGCGCTTTGGAGTACCGGAACACATCCTCCAAAGTAAGATTAGTACTGACAGGAACTTTGCAAGTCAAATTAGCGAGATAGCTGTTACCTGCCAGAATATTCCGTTTTACGATTTCAAAAGCCTGCCGGTAGTCTGCCAAAGACATTGGAACAAAGTTCCAGCCTATCCGCCCACTGTAACTTTCTGTTACAGTATCCACATTTTTCACTCCATTAAAGTTATAACGGCAACGGGTAGAATCAATCCGGCTTATTTCCTCTATCAAAGAACACTGCTGTTTATAATCTATAATAAAAAGGAAAGGCTTCCGGCTACCCGCCAACTCATTCATACGTTTTATAGCTTCCGGTCTTTTATATTGTTGCATTTTAGCTGTTAAATTATCTTGTAACAATCATTTTTCAAGGGGAACAAAGTTAAGAATTTAAAGTAAACTGTTATCTTAACATAGAGAAATTCTTTCTTTTACTTGTTTTACTCAATAAGAGATGTAAAGTCAGAACAATAATGCCAGTGACGGTAAAAAATTATGCCGGGAACATCTGTAAAGACAATCCCCGGCTTTTTAATATACTTCAGGTATCCTTCCTTAAAGAGAAAGCTGATTTTCTGAAAAAGGACATACCTTTCCCTACAAAAGAAAAGAAAATCAAGTTTTAAATGAAATGCTAATCACTTAACATCATAATAAATTATCAATTTTCAAACTATTTTTTCAAGAACTTCTCGGCACGTCCCGGAGAAAATAATTCCCACAATGAAGCCACTGTCCATCCCGGAGCAAAAATATCATTATAATAGCCTTTACCATTCTTACCGTAGTCCCAGTTAGTATGCTGGACAACCTCCGGATAATATCCTGTTTTGGCAATACCACATCGATGCCCTTCATAGGGTAACAACTGACGCATTGATGTACTGATTACCTGAGAAAAATCCGAAAAACGCTTTTCATTATATTCTTTTGCCAACCAGTTCAATACGTCAGCGAAATCAAAGATAAAGACATCAATATGGTTATTTTCTACAGAAACATTTCCCCAGCCTCTAGTTTTCAACCCTAAATCACCCAACATCTGACCGGGGGCAAAAGGGACATCCCATGTATAGTACCATGACAATGCAAAATAAGCTGCCTTCCTCGCCAACCCAGCATAATGGGCTCGTTCAGCTCCTTTTGTAGCTAAAGCCAGATAGTAAGCGGCAGTTGACGCATACAAAGATGCCTCTTTATCCTCGCAATTAGCATCCAAAGTAGAAGAAAAATAATCGGACTTCGAAATCAATTCCTTTTCCAAATACTCCACCGTATGTTTTGCACTTGCCAAATACCGTTTATCCTTAAAATATTTATATCCCATAACCAATGGCAAAGTTGCCGAAGGGGTACTTCCCCCACTCTTGTCTACAATAGAAAAGTCATCTTTAAACTTACGAGGAAAACTACCGTCCTTATTTTGTAAACGCAGAAACATATCCAACATACTTTTTATACGCTTTTCCCACTCAGGATGTTTACGACCTTGCAGTCTTTCGTAATTCAAAAAATGAAGCAGGGCATATACCCCTTCAGACTGACGGCGGATACTATGAACAGACTCTACAAAATTACGCCTATAATGTACTACTTCATTAAAGAAACCCGTTTCCGAAAATCCATTCTGCAAATAAGAATCAAAAATTTTATAAGCATTCGTCACCAAATCCGTACGACGCTGCTGTTCTCCATATTCCAATGCATTAAAAGCATTCAACAAAGTACGTCCCACAAAACCCACTTCGGCAACATCCGTTTGGTCACAAGTAGCCGTACGCAATTCCACCCCGAATAATAATGAGTAGGAGTATTTCCGACAAAGCTTTCCACGAAGAAATTACTCATCACTTCCTTCATTTTCTCAGGAGAATAAGGTGTATTTACAATTTGAGGACAGTTTGTATCATAAGAATATTCCCAAATATGCTGCACACATTCTGAAAAATCAGCAATTTCCGACTCATGTAATTCCCAAGTCAGAGAAAGACTCTCACCTTTACGTAATAATTGATAGGCCTCAACCGAAGGAGCCAATGTCAATTTACGAATATAAGTTTTAGGAGCTTCCTTGTAAGGAAACCCAAAAGACAAAGAAGCGATACCCGAGAGGTTTTCAAATCCTGTATAACCTATAGAGGTTTTACCAGACAATATCACTTCCCCTTCCTTATGGGTAGTCAAAGCATCCGAAGCCATATTATCCAGCCGGATAACAGAATATGTTTTCCTATTCTTTTCATCAAAAATAGCAGTCAAGGGAGTACTTAAACGGTCTTCACGAACCAACCAGCTATCCGAGGTATGAAAAGACGGCGCTTCTTGAGGAGAACGCAAGTTACGACGATACCAAAATCCAGGCATATAAAACAAACAATCATCATGATGACAACCAGTCATTACCTGCTCACCAAAATTGAAATAAACATCATCCAATGCAGTCATAAAAATGACAATACGCTGGTTGCCGTCTTTTTCTTCAACATTCTGATAAATCACCACAGGTAATTTATCGGCCGCCACCCACTGATATTCAAAATTACTATTATCCAATTGCTGCAAAGTCAGCGGATACCGCTTCGCATCATTACCAGGCACCTTCAGAGCAATGGAAGCAGAAACATTGTCTGGTGTGAAGTTCACAGCTTCCGCACAGGTTATTCCTACCAGAAGCATTACACTACATACTAAATTTTTCCAATTCATATTTTTATGTATTTATTAATTACAATACAGGTTTTCCCGATTTCAATGAGGGAGAATCCGTAGCTACCACAGGCCATCCGTCTTTCCAACTTATTTTATCCATCATCAAAACACGCCCTTCAGGATGCTTTGTGGCCACTGCATGATAAAATACCCAATCATTACCCACTTTTATCAGTCACAATCTCCGAAATTTGTGTCCTGTTCCCACAACGAACTATCTTATGAATCAACACTTCATGTTGGTTATCCATCATTGTCCTCCCGTTCTTATCAACATAAGGTCCAAAACAAATTTTCTGAACGAGCAACTACAGTAGTGTAAGTGCTATTCAATCCTTCACAGCAAGTCCCTATGGAAGCAAAAAATAGTAAAAACCTTCTTTTTTATGAATATAAGTTCCTTCATAAGCTGTACCAGCCACCTGCCGAGGCTTCTCCCCTTGTTTTACTGAAAGACCGTCCTCACTTAATTCAATGCCATAAATGCCCCGAAAGCTGCCCCAAAACAAAAATTTCTTTCCGGCATCTTCTATATAGAAAGGGTCAATAGAATTCTGTACATTAATCTCGTTACTCCGAAACATCAGACCATGGTCTTTAAATGGCCCCGAAAGTTTGTCTGCCGTAGCGCAACCGATACCACAGGTCCACTCACCTCCCCATTTAGACATAGAATAATAAAGTACATACGTATCACCTATCTTATTGATATCCGGAGCCCATAAGCCTCCACCCGGTTCAAAATCAGGACGCGTTCGATCCGTGAATGCTGTACCTACCCATTCCCAATTAATCAAATCCTTGGAACGATGGATCGGCAAATTACGAATATCTTCGGTTGCATACAAATAATAATAACCATCACCACCTTCTATAATAGTAGGATCGGGCAGACTATAATCTATCACCGGATTCCGGTAATAGCTGGTTTTATCACCATCAGGTATTTCTTCTTGCGCAGACGATGATGAGCAAGACACCAAACAAAAGCAGATAGACAGGATCAAATTTTTTCTCATTGCAGTAATTTAGGAGTTATATATTCTTTACTGATTCTCATACGGTCTGTTCCATTCACATTCTCAAAATTTACCGTACCAATATACATAGCACGCGGATGAATATTACTTTTATCTTTGTGGGCATGGAATACAATACGAAGTTTTCCCTCTTTATCAGTGAACATGGCGCTATGCCCTACACCTACCAACCCACCAGGATTTTGCAATAATGGATTTTCGTCGTATTTAGCCCATTCCCCCATTATATCGGTAGCTGTAGCACAACCTACACCATAGAATGGACTTTCATAACTATTCGCAGAATAAGTCATATAATAAATTCCATTGTGTTTGAGAATATAAGAACCTTCATTGACTCGAGGCCACACTTCCTCCCAAGCCTGTGAAACATGAATACAAGGGCGCATCGTTTCTTTCTTAAGGGTTATCAAATCTTTTTCCAACTCGGCTATCCATACATTATTCCCATCATTAAAACGGACAAATGACAAATAAGGAGTACCGTCATCATCCATGAAAAAAGAATTATCAATACATTTCTCCTCAACAATCATAGGTTCTTGCTTATTTTGTATAAATGGTCCTACAGGGGAATCTGCCACTGCTACACAAATATGCTCATCTGCCGAATAATACATATAAAATTTACCATTCACTTCATATACTTCCGGTGCCCAAAACCAACGGTCTGCCCATGAATCCTTCTTATTCAAAGCCAGCCCTTTATATTTCCACGTTTTTAAATTATCCGAGATATAAACCTCTATTCCTTCATCCGAGTGAGTACCATAAGCATAATAAGTCCCATTGTGCAACAATATAAACGGGTCACCCAGTGGAACAGGTATTTCCAGCTCTTCCACAATTATTTCATTCACATTCTTATATTCTGAGGAACACGACTGACAAGAAGTCAATGTCCCCAACATCAATAACCAAATAAAATCAATTTTTTTTTCATAATACTAGTCAGTTTCCTATATGATAATACAATATTCCTTTATATACCGGAGAATAATTTCCAGAACAAAATCCTACACAAGAAGCAGGATAATGAATATCCAATCTCCCTAATTCTCTTCCGTCAACAAAAAGATAGAGCTTATTTCCCCTTCTCACCGCACGGAAATTATAAGATTCCTTTAATTGTTCTTGAATTCCCAACTTATAAATATGCCGTTCCAAATCCTGAGCGTCTTTATTAATAAAACGAATACCTTCCGTTTTTATCGGAGTAAAAGACAAACGATTATAAGCCGGATGCTCTGCCACCGTCGCCCCGCTGTTATTCAATGGATACCATTCTCCCTCATTCAAATATTCTATTGTAAATTTACTAAACATATCGTCTACAAACTCCGCCTTATTCCCTACTTCATGACGGTTCAGGTAAAGGGCATTTATCCATGAAGGCGATATAAAACGATAACATTTTTCGACAAAATCAGTATACTTCACATCAGGATAAACCATTTGTAAATGTTCCAACGGATATTTTTTATCAAGTATCTGTTGTCCTTGTTTTACAACTACCACTTCCAGCATACGCGTGATACCATTAAATTGAGCTTTTACATAGTTATCTTTATCCACATAAACCGGATAGCTTCCTGACATCTTACAATCGGACAAACCTGAAAGTTGAAAACTAAATTCATAATGATCAAGAAAATCACCTTTCAATATTTCTGAATGTTCTTTTAACTGTATCCGGTCATCATCAAATCCGATAGTATAAGTCACCCCTTCGAACAAAGCTTTTTTAGTCCGATCAAATACTCCGGGAACACCGGGTTCCGTCACAGGAATAATCTTTGTAAACAGATGTTTTTGAGGAGATGGTATTTCATCCAACCATACTTTTAAACAATCCTGATTACGTTCAATACGTAAATGATGATAAACACCCCAACGAAAATCTTTAGGCAAAGTGAAATATTCCTCCTTTTCTTTACCATTAATAATGGTACGCAAATACCAATTGTGGTTCTTTGTATCGAAACCGATATAAGCATTATTATCCACATCTTTCCACCACGCAATGATACCAGCATCTCCATCTGTTTTGACTGCTGTTTCAAACATATAAGTTGTAGAAGGTTTCACTTGTTGCAGCACTCCAAAAGAAGGTGTTTCCCCTTTCATTGAAAAAGTGGGCAAAGAAGGTTCCGGATGATAGCCATCTGTACAAGGACCGGTTATTCCTTCAACAAATAATGTTTTATTAAAGAAATGAACACGGTTAATATACTGCCCCCTACACTCATTATTTTTATTAGCCATATATATAAGCCACCATTCAAATCCATTGGGCCCCCTTAAAAATATTAGGTTGTCCCCGGGGTCATCAAAATATCATCCGCTGTTTCACTCCTCATATCAAACAAGAAACATCAAAAAATTGGCACGCCCTTTATTTGTTTCTACAGCAAGCAAGTTCTCTCCTTTTTTCAGTAAGCTCTCGTTGCTTTTCATCAAGGTTTACCATACAATAATCCCGTCCCTGTTTTTCGTAAATCAATGTTCCATTCAAATATATTTTTGTATCTCCGTCATGAGCAACCCTGAGTGCTAAATTTCCCACCTGTTTGCCAACAAAAAAGATTTACGTAACCACAATGAAGGAGATGTCCACCAAGTACCTAAATGACGAGTGGTAGATCCTTTTATCTCTTTAGATGAGAATCCACATTCTCCTTTCTTCCAATCGGAAGCCTGATATACCGGAAGCATCCAACCGACTCCAGGATTATTTTCTGTATAATCAAACAATGGCTCATAAGTGATGCCATATCGTAAAAGATCCACATAATTCTCTTCCAGTAGAATTTGATTAGAATTTACTACCGGATAGCTATATTTATTCCCATTTTGAAAACTTAAAGGTGAGTCTGCCTCCGCAACCCCCAATTGATAATTCCCCCACTCAGTAGAGGTATGATTGGCATTATACATCAAATAGTATCGGTTTCTGTATTTCATCACCCAAGGTCCCTCTGCCACTCTGTTATCCATGGTTTCCCATGTATCCGGCAATGATGCAAACAAGCACACTGGTTCTCCGGCAAATTCCGCCGGATTCTTCATTTTACGTCCCCAAATAGTATTTCCATCAGTAAAACGCACCATATACATATATAATTGTCCGTCATCATCTTTAAAAACCTTAGGATCAATGCGATTATCCATCCAAGTTTTTTTATCAGGCTCTATATAGGGCCCCAACACATTTTTACTTTGAGCATGTACAATGTGAACAGCATGCTTATCCTTACCCCAATAATTGACAGACCAATATAAGTGAAAATCACCATTCAAACAAAACATATCATTGGCGTGAATCTGCTCATTACCGGCACCACTTCCTTTACTCCAGCCATTATCCATAGTCACGACATGAACAGGTTTACCCCAATGAACCAAGTCGTCGGAAACATAAAAATCCCCATTGGTAAATACTCCACCTATATAATACTTACCATTATATTTCATCACACCGGCATCCGCTACTCCGGGAAGCACCGGATTCTGTATGTTTTGCGCGAATAAAGTACCGCAACAAGCAAAAGCACAGAAGATCAGTATTTTTTTGCAGACAAGCATAAATGATACTAGTTAAATAAAGACTATGCCGGAAGTATTATAAAAGAAAAACACTCCGACACAGTCTTTCTTTTTTATTAATAATTAGGATTCTGAGTTAGTTGAGGAACATCATCAATCTTACTGATTTCAACTTCCGATGTAGGGATAGGCATACGTTTGTGTTTGCCTATCACAAAATTGTTGAAGTCCTTGTCACGAGCTTTCAGCTCGTCAATACCAGCCTGTGAATCAAGCAATCCCCAGCGCTTCAAATCCGCCCAACGCCAGCCTTCGAAACAAAGTTCCAAAGCACGTTCCATCTGAAGACGTTTGATAAAGACCTCCTTTGAACTTAAACAATCCTTCCACCGACTATCTTTCAGTTTGGATAACCCTGCACGTTCTCTTACCTTATCAACATAAACAGCCGCATCAGAAGCCGAAGTTCCAGTTTCAACCAAACACTCCGCATAACTCAATAAAACATCAGCATACCGCATAATACGATAATTATTACGTGCGAAATAGTCTTCACGTTCACGATAGTAAGAAGTATTGTATTTGCGAATATAACAATCCTCTGTATCCTGTCCCACTCATCAAACCATTGTGACGCATCTTCATTGGCATAGTATTTTTTTGACTGATCAGGAAAAATCATCTCCAAAATGTTTATAAAGAATACTATTGTATAAACGCAAGTCATTTCTGCCATCAACCCTTCTCTCTTTCAAGAACTCATCTACTAGCCAACGACGCGCTTTACCATCGCCCCAACCCGTACCATGAGTGCCACCGGGTGCATAAAACTGAGTACGCTGGAAACCAAAGGCCATACTGGCATCATTGCCTGTGCCCCCCTTATTTCGATCATCAAACTGAATTTCAAATATTCCCTCCTGATTATTTTCATTCAAATCGGTAAAATTGTCTTCACGGTTATCAAGCAAACCATACAAAGAGCCTTCCCTATCAATCAGCCATTGCAACTGTTCTTTGGCCCTATCATATTTATGTTGTTGCATATAAGCCTTGCCCAACAAAGCTTTAGCAGCACCTTTTGTCGCTCTGCCTAAATCTGCCGCATCCCATGCCTCCGGCAAATTCTCCATTGCAAACGTAAGGTCTTTTTCTATCTGATCCCAAATTTCCTGTTCTGAAGCGTCCTTAGGTATGTAATCAGCATTTTGAGGTTCAAGAACTAATGTCCCTTTCTCCCACAAAAGATTTATCTGAAAATACCACAGAGCACGCAAAAAGGAAGCCTGTGCTAAAAGTTGGTTCTTTTGAACCTCATCCATTTCAATCGCAGGCACATTAGCCAAAACCTGATTACAACGAAAGATCCCTACATAAAAATGCTCCCAATGTACCTTATTACCCTCATAGAAATCATAATTATTATAAAGAAAACGCGTCCAGTCACCTAATTCTATCCAAGGAGACGAACTCCATCCTTCATCTGATGACAGATCGTAACGAAAAGACAACCAACGCATCCAAGTCCCTTCTTTATATAAGAAACTGTAACAAGCATTTACTCCAGCTTTTGCATCATCCGCCGATTTCCAAAAAGTAGTATTGGTTACTTCATTCGGATTTTCTATATCCAATAAACTTGAGCTGCATCCAGTAGCACACAAAGCCAAGACACCAGCAAATAAAAATCTATATATTTTCTTCATATCAGTATACTAATTTATAAGTTAAAAGGTCAAATCCAAGCCAAACATAACAGAACGAGTATTAGGATATGAAAAACTATCCGTTCCACTATTCCAAATATTAGTGTTTATAAAATCAGGATCAAGCCCGGAATAGCCTGTAAAAGTGAGCAGATTACTACCGGTAGCATATAAACGAAGTTTGTCAATACCCAAATTCTTCAACCATTCCTTTTTAAGATTGTATCCGATAGAAATATTTTTCAGTCTGAAATAAGAACCGTTTTCAAGGAAACGATCCGCATCCCATGAATTACGTTGGTCACCATAAATTATACGTGGCGTATCAGAATTCTGATTTACCTGATAAGGTTCTTCTCCCTTCTTGAAGCGAAGATAATTGGAATTGTCCGAGAACAAACGTCCTTGCCATTTGGATACATTATAAATTTTTATTACCCCAATTGCCCATTCCACATCATACTGAAATCAAAGTCTTTCCATTCAGCATTCAAGACCAATGACATTTGCATCTTTGCCCACGGACTTCCGCAAAATTGACGGTCATCCGCCGTAATCTGTCCATTATTATCCGTATCAATATATTTCACATCACCTAATTGCGGACGTTTCCCGGAAATCATAATAGGTTCGCCATCAGGAGTTACATAATTATCTATTTGTTCTTGTGCTTTAAAAATCCCATCGGTTTTATACAAAAAGATTCTGCCAACGGACCATTCAACCTCGTTCTTGCCTGACCTGAATCAATAAAAGGTTTTTCATATCCTAAACTTAATACTTTATTACTCAAAGTTGTAATATTCAACAATGCACCATATTTGAAATCTGAAACTTGATCTTTCCACCCCAAGCTCAATTCAAATCCACGATTGCGCAAACTAGCCGCATTTGCTTTAGGTGCCCCTTCTTGATTACCGGTAGAGATGGCAATAGGCATTTCCGTCAAAACATCCTTAGTCTTTGAATGATAATACTCGGCACTGAAAGTCAAACGTGAATTGAGAAAACTAGCGTCAAAACCAATATTTACGGTTTCTTTGGTTTCCCAAACAAGATTGGTATTCACTAATTTTACTTGAGTGGCTCCAGGTACAATAGCTCCACCAAATACCGTCACAATGCTTTGATTAATAGTACCAACATAATCCCAATCACCGATAGAAGCATTACCCAAACGCCCCCAATTTCCCCTGATCTTCAAATCATCAATCCAAGGTACCTTAAAGAAACTTTCCTTAGAAATTCTCCAGGCAGCAGAAACAGAAGGAAAATTACCCCAGCGATTTTCCTTAGCTAAACGAGAAGTACCATCCCGACGGAAAGTAGCTGTCAGATAATATTTGTCATCATAAATATAATTAACACGTCCCAAATAAGAGATCATGGCATTCTCACTAATACTATTAGTATTCTGTTGGTTACTTTGTCCAGCATTTAACACTGTCAGATAATCACCATTACCTAACATAGGAAAATTAAGACGGGAAGCCCATAACCCCTCCCACTCATGATGTTGGTAAGTAGTACCTAATACTGCATCGACATGATGTTTTCCAAAATCCTTGTTAAAATTCAACGTGTGCTCAATCAGCATATTATAAGTATTATCACGTGCTTTCTGGCTCTCCGGATCACGATGTTCCTGATTTTGTTGCCAATTACCTTCACCACGAAACCATGAATTTTCATAGAAATACAAGTCAACGCCCCCATTGAACTTATAAGAAAGAAACTCGAAAGGTTTGAACTCCAACCACAATGAACCATTCAGACGATTTTGTCTCATATGGCGTTTTTCCAAATTTTCACGTGCAATGGGATTTACACCGAAAGTATTATATTTAGCCGCATCTCCATATCCATAACCACCTGGATTATTCTCATCATAAACCGGAATAGTAGGCATCATACGTAAAAAGTCATTATAAGTATTTGTCTGGTTCGGATCTGTATTAGTTAATGAGTAGGCCAAGTTCTCACCGAATGAAAACCAACCTTTTTTCCCCTGTGTGTTAACACGGAAACTATAACGATCAAACGTATTTCCATAAGATACACCATCATTATTATAGTAACCAGCTGAAACAAAATAACTACCCGAATCTCCACCACCGGATAAAGATACATTATAATCCTGTACCAAAGCTGTCTTCAATACCTCATCCTGCCAATTGGTATCATATTCGGAATGCTTCTGAGTTGTTGTTATGGAGGCTATACCATCTTTTATCGCTTCTTTATAAGCTATATCATTATATTTAATGTACTCTGCCGCATTCATCAAATCAAACTTCGGACTCCATTCCAATGTTTCTTTCACACTTACATTCACCTTCATAGGACCACTCACCCCTTTCTTAGTAGTAACAATAATCACCCCATTAGCAGCACGAGAACCATATATAGCGGCAGCGGAAGCATCTTTCAAGATCTGAATAGATTCAACGTCAGCCGGATTAAAGTCAACTCCCGGATCAGTTATCATCCCATCGACCACCCACAACGGAGCATTATTACTTAATGAACCCACACCACGAATTTGAATAGAAGCATCCTCACCTGCTCTACCACTACTACGAACGTTTACACCTGTAGCAAGCCCCTGCATCTGACTGACAAGTGTTCCAGCTGAGCTTTTTTTCATCTCTTTGGTATCAACTACTGCTACTGCACCCGTCAGATCAGATTTCTTCACAGTCTGATAACCAATTATAACCACCTCTTCCAAAGCCTTGGAATCATCCTTCATTATCACGTGCAAAGGTTTTCCCTTGTAAACAATCTCTTGGAGGGTCATCCCTATATATGAGAAAACCAATGTTTGTCCATTTTCTCCAGTAAGAGTAAACTTACCATCCAAATCAGTAGTAGTACCGGTAGAAGTACCCTTAATAACCACATTCACACCAATTAAAGGCAGGTTGTCTGTGTCTACTACGGTTCCGGTCATTGTTACGTTCTGCGCATAAGCAGTCATCGTAAAAATAGTCAGAAAGAAGACTAATAATTTTTTAATCATTTTTTATAGAATTAGATTTGTAAAATTGTGCGGAGATTTCAGTTCCGCTTTTTAATTAATCACAAGTATGTATCATAAATATACATACAACAGATAGAATTTGAAGGTCACATTCTTGTTATGTCATAGGCATTTCTTTTTTTCACAGTATTACATGAATCATATTCTCAACTTTTTGTGATGCAAATGTATTCCAAACTCCCCGAATGTGCTAGAACTATTCAACCAATTAATAGAATAATACATTCAAAAATCGCCCTCAGGAACTATTCTGAGGGC
>ENA-OQOA01000189-OQOA01000189.1-human-gut-metagenome-genome-assembly--contig:-NODE-189-length-32667-cov-3.973878_pt1 | contig 32667 bp, 34 predicted proteins | sample MGYA00242633_ERZ504888 | MGnify/ENA primary metagenome ERZ504888 (study PRJEB26092, sample SAMD00036372) | human gut metagenome | host: Homo sapiens | study: EMG produced TPA metagenomics assembly of...
GAAAAACTAAAGAAGTTTAGAGGGAAAAACAACGGAAAAAACAGCCTGATCAAAAGTGCGGCTGTAAAAATCCAGACTAAGGGATTTTTGCGGCCAAAAATAAATTTCATCTTTTATAGAAAAAAGGATCCCTCGCAAGGCAGAAAGCTAACAAGCCTTGTCCTTGCTGGGATCCTTTTCAATTACTACTGGGGATGCCGAAATGTGGTATTAACCGACAGTCCCTTATATAATGCGCAAATAAGATCAGATAAATCAGAATACTTTACAGTGTGTCTGAAAAATCATTCCCACAATCTGTATGCTCTAAAGAGTTTTTGATATAATTTAACAGTTCATCCTTTTCAGCAGATGTTAATTTATGTCCGGCAGTGAAAGCACATACAAAATTCTTGAGAGACCCCTGATAGGAATCTTTAATGATGTCCTGAGCATACTGCTCATAGAACTTCTTTTCTGTAACGGATGGGATGTAAATGGCTCTCTTTCCGCTCTTGTCAATATTTAAAAATCCTTTCTGTGATAAACGGGAAAGGAAAGTATTTACAGTCTGTTTCTTCCATTCTTTCTGTTCTGTTTCGTTAAAGTGAACCATGATCTCAGAAAAAGTTGCAGGTGTTTCTCTGGTCCATAAATATTGTAAAATATAAAACTCTGTTGCGCTCATTGCATTTCGTACCATTGTTATGTCCTCCTTAATTAGTGATATGATGTGCACCTACCGATGAGGTAATAGACATTACTGATCATTCCGTGACCAGTAACTGTTAAAGTACACATGGTACATGGATATGATGGGGTCACAAAGATATTATTTCCTTAATAAAATCGTCACGAAATGACAATTTTTCGGATTGCAGACCTTAGTAGTATTTTAATATAAAAACAATAGGATTACTAGTTGTAGAAGTATACAAAAATTCAGGCGAAAAATGAGCTAATTTGTCTTGCGGCAATGGAAAGCTATTAGCAGCGCAAACCGGTTTCTGCCGGAAGTTTATAGCAATCCTCATGTATTATTTATGAGGATTGCTATAGTATTTATACGGTAGCTTCTCGAATCATACAGTACTGTTTCAGGCCAAAGTGATGTTTTTCTACAATCCCGTAGGTTTTAAATCCGAAGTGTTCATAAATAGGAACGTTATTGGGATTATGGGTTTCCAGAGAAATCAGCATCTTGTGTTTCTGGGCGTAATTTATCACTTCATCCATCAGAAGTTCTGCCAGCCCATGATGCTGGTGTCCGGGGTCTACCGCAAGGTAGATCACATGGAGACGTTCTGTCTGGTGAAGCTGATCAGTCCAGCTTGAGTTCAGGTAGTCTTTGCCCTGAATGAAATTCCAGAAGGTTTTCAGGCTTGGATCTTCTTTGATCAGCCATCCGTCAGTGGTAAGTGCAGCTCTGGCCTCTGTGAGACAGTAGTGCAGAAAATTGTAAGGTTCGCTTTCGTCAGAAACAACCAGGATACTGTTCAGTTCGCTGCTGTCAGAATAAATTTCGCATGTCTGAAAGAACTCCGTCAGATCGCAGGAAAAGAGCTCCGGCAGAAGTCTTTCTCTGGTGTCATCATCAGGAATCAGGGTATGATACAGCGGATCCTGTGCGAAACAGACCGTTAACAGTTTCTGTAATCGTGGTAAATCTTCTTCCTGTACTCTGTACAAATTATCACTTTCCATGGTATGTAGTAATCTCCTTATTTATTGCCGGGAACATTGCTGTTCCCGGGAGTGGTAATGTTTTTTAAAAAGACAGTAGATTATTATAGATGTTATCCAACATCGCAGACAGCTTATTAACGGAGGTGTTTAAGTAGCGGATATCGTCCTTATAATAAGCCTTCTGTCTGCGCAGGGCAGCTTCCAGACGACGGATCTCACTGTCGAGTTCCGGTGTTTCTTCTTCCATGCGCTGCTTCAGTTTCTGCACGATCCCGTAGAGATTTTCGTGATGCATGATACGTCCGGCACCCCACATCAGGCGGTCTTTTGGCTGGTGAAGAATGTATTCGGTGAAGTGATAGTAAACTTCTTCATCGAAGAGAAATGCGTACATATTATTGTCTACTCGATAGAGAGCCTTCAATGCATCTGTAATATTTCCCTCGGATAAAGCCCGGCTGGCTTTTTCCAGCTGTCGGATATTTTTGGAGGCAGCTTCCTGTGGGAAAATTACTTCATCTTGCCAGTTGAGACGTACCAGATAGTCTTGCGCCTTGCGGAAAGTTTTCAGCAGCTCCAGTCCGGCATATTCCCATTTGTGGCGGAAAGCAATGCGGGCGTCGGAGTCTGAAAGTGTGGCATATTCCGTATTAATCTGGCATATTTTGTCATAAATATTTTCGGCAGAAGCGGTAATTGTCTGCAGGTTTCTGAGCAGAACATTCTGCTCAGGATCAGCAAATGAGAGTGCATTTTCGTGGATACTTTCTGCGACCGCGTTCATGGTATTGCTGAAATTCATCGGTGGCAGGACAAGTCTGTCAATGGCCATGATCAGTTTCAGATAGCATTCATGATGAAACTGATAGACAGCTTCCTGGTAAACATCCTGATTATCATATTGGGAATGATAATAATTCTGCATGAAGGGCCCGGCACTGAAATCATTGACTGTGGATGGGATACCTGCGATTGCCATGGAGAAATCATCAGACCATGTCTCGATGGGAGAGAGAACCGTGATCCCGTCAGGATATGCTTCCTTCGGGACAGTCAGGCTGTCTGTAAACTGTCTGATGAAATCTGCATATTCATAGGTACAGCGGATGGCATCCTGTCTATTGTGTGCGTGTGCAGGAAGTTCAAAGTTCAGGTCTGCGATCACTTTACCCTGCCAGTCAGGATGTACACGGAATACCTGATTGTAGGCTCCTGTAGACCAGTCGTATTTGGAATCAATGATTCCCCATTCCTCGGCAGCCATTGCGCAGAAAACGAGAGTGTGGGCAGGCTTATAGCCGCCCTTTACAAGTGAACGGGCAATGCCGAGCATCATGGCGACTGCCGCATTATCATCCTGGAATCCATCGAAATAGGAATCATAGTGTGCAGACAGCAGGATCATAGAGTCTGTCTCAGTACCCTGTATTTTACCTGTGATATTGCCTGCTGTTGTGTCCGGAATGACTCTGGAACGGGCATCCAGTGATACTTTTAATGAGGATCTGCGTAATAAAGCAGCATCCTGTTCCAGAGTGTTATGGGTATCTTCTGAATCAGTGGTGTTGTCTTCGCAGGTGGAAATTTTATTTCGGAGAGAACGCTTCAGGATACGTGCATCCGCCTGAGACAGAGAGAATGCAGGTGCGAAATCAGGACCTGCGATATCCTGTGCATTCAGCGCAGACTCTGCGATTTCTCCGTAGCCGTTTGCCTGAACTGCGATCAGGGCAGCAGCGCCGCGCAGATAAGCCTGATAAACAGGGAAGCTGATCCACCATTCGTCTCGCTGGTTGATCTCAACCATAACCAGCTTTCCTTTTACGTTTATGCCTTCATAATCTGCGGCAGTTCCTTTTCCCAGATAAACGAGTTCGTAATCTTCAAATCCGTCTGTCTCGAAATTTGTCTGATATCCGCCCATCTGAAAGGTGTGTTCCTGCCCGTCATCATCTGTAAATTTCAGGACTGCCTTCTCGAATTCCCATCCGTCCAGTGAGAATGTATCTCTGGTTACATCGGTAAGTCCGATAGCTTTCATTTCCCTGTATAACATATCTCCTGTAGCTGTTTCAGCAGCGGAACCTGCAGTACGATAGCCCAGAACAGGGTTTGTTTTCTCTTTTTCCATGCGTCTGGCAAGCTGGTAGGACCAGTCTGTGTCAATGCAGGAAATACAGGAATCTTCAATGTTCAATGTAATCGCCTCTTTCCTGACAGTTTGTATAATATGATCAGATATGATCAGTGCCGGAAATGTCAGGGTACTGATCTGTCTGTGGTTTATGATTTTATACTGGAAATATTTTAGCATAGAACAGCAGCAGGAACAAGACAACAGTTGTTGAGAAAAAGCTATTTTCTGTAAAGATGCTGATATTGAAAAGAAAAATAACTTTGTTATACTTCACTTTATTGAGGTGAATAAATATGGAAGTATTGTTGGCAGGAAATACAGGATATGTAACAGAAACTTTTATAGAAGAATCATTTCCTGAATGTGATGTAGTTGTACTGGGAAATGAGATGCTGAAATCAAATCGAAAAAAGAATATATTATCTCGTCCGTTCATAAAAGATGAGAAAGAACTGAAAGAGATTTTCGAAACATATGAGTTTGAAAGAATTGTTTATTTTTCAAATTATCTGACCATGCATGGAAGGATGACCGGAGAACTGGAACAACTGAGACAGATACTTCAGTTATGCAAAAAGAATAAGGAAATAAGAATGTTGTATCTGACCGGGCAGGAGAGCATTTATAATATTACAAGTGGAAAAACACTTCTGGTATCCGCAGCAGAAAATGTAGTTATGGAATATGGAAATATGTATCAGATAAACACCAAGATTCTGAGAATTCCTCATTTATATTCAGCGGTATACACACAGGACTTTTTTTATAAGCTGTTTACAGAGGCAGAAGAAAGCGGAAAAATTGTTTTTGAGGAATCACCGGAACAAAATATTTATTTTCTATGTATGGATGATCTGGCAGAACTGCTTTATAAAGTATATGACAATTGGGGAAAAGAACGCTGTCTGAATGTTCCGGATTGTTTCAGGCAGAGTTTCAGTGATCTGGAAAAAGAAATCAGAAAGACAATTCCCGGTAAACTGGATATAAGATATCAGAACAGCGGTCAGATTTATAAGGTACAGCCGGATGATCAGATTATAAGACATGAATATGGGTGGTTTCCAAAGATATCTGTTTTTGAAGATATTCCCGGGATGTATCAGGAGTATAAAAAATTATCAGATTCAGATTCCGGACATTTTGCAAATATCAGGAATTGGATATCGAAAAATACTTTGCTGGTCCACATTCTGGAATTAATCTCAGGATTTATTTTATTTGAATTTCTAAACAAATATACAGGAACTTATGCTCAGTTTAAAATGATTGACCTGAGACTTGTATTTATTGTATTCATGGGAAGTCTTTATGGAATTAATTATGGAATATCAGCAGCTGCGTTGGAAACTTGTTCTTTGATTGCAGCATACAGGCAGGAGAATGTAAACATATATACTTTGTTTTATGAGGCTTCCAACTGGATTCCATTTATTTTTATTTTGCAGCAGGTGCTGTCTGTGGTTATATAAGGCTGAAGAATAAAGAGGATATAGAATTTGTAACAAAAGAAAACAGACTGATTAAGGAAAAATTTTTCTTATGCAGGAAATGTATCAGGAGACGCTTCAGGATAAAAGACAATATAAGAAGCAGATTCTCGGAAGCAGGGACAGCTTTGGAAAAATTTTTGATATAACAAGAAAGCTGGATGTGATACAGCCTCAGAAACTGTTTATGGAAACCATAAGGGTAATGGAAGATGTTCTGGAAAATCATACAATTGTACTTTATTCACTTGATTCATGGAAACGTTTTGGAAGGATGGAAATGTCATCACCTGAAATTCGCAGAAAAATGCCGAATTCTATAAGGATTGAAGAGTATCAGAATGCGATAGAAACGCTGGAAAAGGGTGAGGTCTGGAGAAACAGGGAACTGCTTGCCGGATATCCGGCATATATTGCAGGGATAAAGAGAAATGAAGAACTTGTAATGCTGGTATTTATCCAGGATGCAGCCAGTAATCAGATGACATTGTATTATCTGAATCTTATCAAAATTTTATGCGGTCTGGTAGAAGTTTCTCTGCTGCGTGCACTGGAATATCAGGAAGCAGTCAGAGACAGGGAATATCTGGAAGGAACTCATATATTAAAAACAGAGTATTTTATGGAAAGGCTGAAGTTATTTCATTCCATAAAAGAACAGAAAATAGGATCATATGCTCTGCTGCAGATTGAAAATCCGGAAATGACACTGGAGGAAACAGACAGGATATTAAAAAATAAAATCCGAGAGAATGACATACTGGGAATATCGGAGGATGGACAACTCTATCTGATACTGTCACAGGTGGATGATGCCATGTTACCGATAGTAATTGAAAGGCTCGAAAAGAACGGACTTCATTGCAGAGTGATTGACACCCGTAACGAAAGCAGGGTAGCTGAAGAATGATACAGAATATAACAGGGGTTGTTTTTATTATATTCCATATTATCTGTTGTGTTTTAGTATGGACAGGAATAAACTCCCATTTACTGAAGGTGAAGAGGTATCTCATATTACCTGTGATCTTTGTACCGGTATGGGGTATGATCTGTGTATTGCTTCTGCATTTCCAGATATTTTTTCACCAGGATAAAAAGCGTGAAATCGGAATAGAAAAAATGAAGATCAATGAAGAAATTTACAGAAGCATTATAGCACCGAAAGAAGAAAGTGACAGAAATATTGTGCCACTGGAGGAAGTGCTTCTTATTGATGAGGCCGCTATGAGGCGTGATCTGATTATGAATGTATTGAATGATGATCCGGAGAATTACATCGATATGCTTAAACAGGCAAGGATGAATGACGATGTAGAGGTTGTGCATTATGCGATCACAGGAATGGTAGAGCTGTCTAAGGAATATGAAAGCAGACTGCAGAAGATAGAATACAGATATGCAAAAGAACCGGAAAATCAACAGCTTATTTCAGAGTACTGTGATTTTCTTCAGGAGTATTTATCTCAGGGACTTCTGGAAGGACAGATGGAACTGGTGCAAAGAAATCAATATATAAAACTTCTGAAGAAAAAACTGAAATTTAAAGAAGATCTTCATACATATGTATGTCTGACTGAGAATCAAATGCAGATGAAGGAGTATGAACAGGTTCTTAAAAGTCTGGAAAGAATGGATAAGAAGTGGCACAGAAATGAAGAATATTGGATACTCAGGATCAGATATTACGTGGAACTGAAACAGGGAAAAGAATTAAAGGAAACATTAGAGCAGATTCAGCAGGAACATATTTACCTGTCGGCGAAAGGAAAGGAGGCATTGGCTTTTTGGCAGGAATGATAAAATATTTACAGTCTTTTCGATTTAAGGGTCTGACTGTTATTCTGGGAGTTTTTCTGGCAATCAGTGTGGTGCTTTGGACAGAGCGTTCAGGAATTCAGTATCAGGCAGAGATCAAGAAGAATGCATATCTGGACAGGGATACGGTTGTAACTGAAACACAGGCAGTCAAAAATATTGAGAGCAGTTGTCTGGTGCTGATGGACAGCAGTCAGGCAGACAGTGTGGTGGCATGGGAACAGTTTGAAAGAATTTTCATGGATATGAAAACAGGAGTAGATCTGGCAGATATCAGACAGAGTGAGATTCCTGATTTCTCAGGCTATGAAACAATAGTGGTGCTGATGTCGGATCTGAACCCATTGAAGGATGTAGTTATAAAGATTGGAAACTGGGTAGAAAAAGGAGGACGTGTTCTTTTTGCGTTAACACTTCAGAAGGATACATATGTTTCGCTCATTGAGCAGAAATTGGGAATTACAGACTCTGATTATGGAAATGTTCTGGTAGATAAAATCTATATTGATGATGATTTCATGATTGGAGGGGGAAGATCTTTCCAGATTCCGGATGCATATGATTCAGCATGGGAAGTAAGTGTTGGAGAAAACGGCGAAGGTTTATGCATGGACAGATGATGAAAAGAAGGTTCCGCTTATCTGGGAAAACAGTTATGGAAAAGGTAAATTTGTAGTTGATAATTTTGGATTATGTGAAAAAGCCACAAGAGGATTTTTTTGCGGCATCCTATAGCCTGCTGACAGATGTGATGGTTTACCCGGTGCTTAATGGATCTGTATTCTATCTGGATGATTTTCCATCTCCTGTACCGAGTGGAGATGGAACATATATCAAACGTGATTATGGTCTCAGCATCAAAGAGTTTTATACAAATATCTGGTGGCCGGATATGCTGGATATGGCAGAGGAACACGGTGTGAAATATACAGGTGTTATTATTGATAATTATGAGGATGATGTGTCCGGAGATGTTGTGGAACAGGAAGATGTGCAGAGATTTCAGTATTTTGGGAATATGCTGCTTCATCAGGGAGGAGAACTGGGATATCATGGATATAATCATCAGCCATTGAGCCTGTCAAATGTGGATTATGCAAATATCCTTCCATATAAAACATGGGAAAGCTATGATGCAATGAAAAAAGCCATGACAGAGCTGATACGGTTTGGAAAAGAGATGTTTCCGGGGACAGAATTGTCTGTTTATGTACCGCCGTCTAATGTGCTGTCAGATGAAGGGCGGGAAATGATCGTAAAAGAATTTCCGGAGATACGTACAATTGCAAGTAATTATTTTGTCGGAGATATGGCATATACACAGGAGTTTGAAGCCGCAGAAGATGGAATTGTGGAACAGCCCCGTATTATTTCCGGTGCAGTGATTGACGATTATATGGAACTTGCGGCTGTATCTGAACTGAATATGCATTTTGTCAATACACATTTTATGCATCCGGATGATCTGCTGGACGAAGACAGAGGTGCCAGACTGGGATGGGAGAAACTGAAAAAACGGCTGGATGAATATATGGACTGGCTGTATACTTCAGCTCCATGTCTGAGAAATCTTACTGCTTCCGAACTATCAGGCGCAATACAGCGGTATGGGGCACTGGTGATCGATAAGGATGTATCAGATCAGGAACTTAATCTTAAAATTAGATAATTTTTATGATGAAGCTTATATTATGATAAGAATGAATGAAGGGACTCCGGGTAATATAGAAGGTGGAGAACTGACGCATATTACCGGAAATCTCTATCTGCTTCGGGCAAAAGAGAAATCAGTGAAAATAGAAATAAGGTGAGAAAATTGAGAATCTGTCTGGTTTTAGAAGGCTGTTATCCGTATGTGCATGGTGGAGTTTCGACATGGATGCATCAGTATATCACTGTTATGAAAGAGCATGAGTTTGTACTGTGGGTGATAGGAGCACATGCATGTGACCGTGGAAAATTTGTCTATGAACTGCCGGATAATGTGGTGGAAGTCCATGAGGTATTTCTGGATGATGCATTAAAACTGAAGGAACATGGAAATCAAAAAGGACAGCTGCACAGAATCAATCGTTTTTCGGAAGAAGAAACAAAGAGTCTAAGAGAATTGATGGAATGCAGTCATCCTGACTGGGAAGTATTGTTTCATTTATATCACGACCGGAAAATGAATCCGATGTCATTTCTGAAAAGTGAGCAGTTTTTAAATATATTAACAGAGAGCTGTCTGGAAAAATATCCGTATATTGCATTTGCGGATGCGTTTCATACAATGCGTTCCATGCTGCTTCCGGTTTTATATCTTCTGGGTTCAGAGGTTCCTCTGGCAGATACCTATCATGCCATTTCAACAGGATATGGGGGACTTCTTGCCTGCCTTGGAGGATATGTTTACAGGAGACCGGTATTACTTACAGAGCATGGGATATACACAAGAGAAAGAGAGGAAGAGATCATCAGGGCAAAATGGGTAATCCCATCATTTAAAAACAGTGGATTTCTTTCTTTTATATGTTATCAGAAGCAATTTATAAAAAGGGGCTTTTTCGGGTAACCAGTTTATTTACGAATGCGATGCTTACGCAAATACAGATTGGCTGTGATGCAGAGAAATGCAGAGTAATTGAAAATGGTATTAATTATGACAGGTTGTCACAGATTCCTCTGAAAGAGGAAGATGGATGGGTAGACATAGGTGCGGTAGTCCGTCTCGCACCCATTAAAGATATAAAGACTATGATATATGCATTTTATGAACTCTCATCCAGAATGGAGAATGTGAGACTTCATATTCTGGGAGGGGTAGATGACGAGGAATATGCAGATGAGTGTTATGCACTGGTGAAACAGCTGGATATCAAAAATCTTGTTTTTACAGGAAGGGTAGATATTGTACAGTATATGAGAAAACTGGATTTTACGATCCTTACCAGTATATCAGAAGGCCAGCCATTATCCGTGCTGGAGTCATTTGCGGCCAGACGCCCATGTGTAACGACTGATGTAGGATGTTGCCGGGAACTTCTGAATGGAAAAGAAGGAGATAATTTTGGATGTGCCGGTTATTGCGTTCCGCCTATGTACAGGGATGGACTTGCTGCCGCTATGGAAAAAATGTGTGAATCCAGGAGAAGACGGATCAGAATGGGAAAAAGCGGACAGGCAAGAACTAAGGCATATTACAGGCATGAGCGCATGATCAGTGAATACAGAAAACTTTACAGGGAGGTGGAGGAAGCATATGGCAGGGATTGGATTTGAACTCAAAAAACTGTTCAGCAGAAGAGGGCTGTTTGCTTCTTTCCGCGCCTATGGATATGCAGGGATTATCTGTACCGGTCCCATGTTGCTTGGTATCGTACTTCTGCTGGGGGTTATGTTTTTGTGTGACAGGACAGGCGCTCCGAAACAGAGCAGAGAATTACTGGTCTGCATGATCACATATACACTTCTTGCATCATTGACGGTAACCAGTTTCTTGTCAATGGTAGTAACAAGATTTATTGCAGATATGCTTTATGAAGAAAAAAATGAGGCAGTTCTGTCATCTTTCTGGGGTTCGACAGGCTTAATGCTCATTGCAGGAGGAATTTTATATGGGATTTTTCTGATATTTTCCGGAGTTGGGCTTATAGATAAGTTTTTATGTTTTGAGTTGTTTGGAGAACTGATCGTTACATGGAATGCGATGAGTTATCTTACTGCAATTAAAGATTACAGAGGAATTATGTTATCCTTTCTTGCTGCGATCGCTGTTACTTTTCTTTCGGGAGCTTTATTGTTGTTTCTGGGAATTTCCCATGTGGAAGCATTGATGGCTGCGGTATGCATTGGATATGGGATCATGCTTTTATGGGATGTTGTTTTACTGTATGAGTATTTTCCACAAAGTGATATCAGTGCATTCTTATTTTTAAGGTGGGCAGATGAGTTTCTGCCGCTGGCATTTACAGGACTCTGCATTAATATCGGGCTGTTTGCCCACCTTGTGATCATGTGGGCCGGACCGCTGGGGAAACAGGTAAAAGGGCTTTTTTATGGGGCACCGTCACATGACGTACCGGCATTGATCGCATTTCTGACAATTCTGATCACCACTGTAAATTTTGTGGTTTCTGTAGAAGTTAATTTTTATCCGAAATACAGGAATTATTACAGTTTATTCAATGATGGGGGAACCATTAAGGATATTATGCAGGCCGGTACAGAAATGCTGGATGTACTGAACAGAGAATTGAAATATACCGCTTTGAAGCAGTTACTGACTACTGCGCTGGCGATTTCAATGGGTGAGAGTCTTTTGAAGTACCTTCCTTTGGGATTTAATGATCTGATGTATGGATATTTCCGGACACTTTGTGTTGGTTACGGCATTTATGCAGTTGCAAATACGATGCTTCTGCTTCTTTTATATTTTACAGATTACAGGGGAGCATTGGCTGCTTCTGTAATTTTTGCCGTGGGAACTTCTGTGTTTACTGTGATTTCACTGTTTTGTCCGCAGGTATATTATGGCTTTGGGTTTCTTGCAGGATGTGTACTGTTTTATTTTATAGTTATGATCCGTCTGGAACGTTATACCAGACGTCTGCCATATTATATTCTCAGCATACAGCCGGTGGTAGCAGAAGACAAATCGGGGGTATTTACCAGAATCGGATATTTTATGGATGAGAAACTGGAAAGGAGAACGAACGTTGACAGGAATTAAAAAAATAAATCTGATAAGTGCAGTATTAGTCAGTCTTTCTCTTTGTGGAGGCTGCACTCTGGAAAAAGCGGGAAACTCTTCGCAGGATCAGACAGTACAGGAAGATAACGAAACAGAACAGGTAAAGGCAGAAAAAGCAGAGAAAGAAGAAATCAATGAGATTCATTTAAGAGATAAGGATTCTTTGTATGAAAATGATGATGATACCAGTGTTGTTACCATGTATCTTACTGTATCTAAGGGAAATTCATCCGAAAATACATATCATACATGGAAGGAAATCAACAGCTATTCTGTTTATGACTACGAAGATATGGGAGTGGAGAGATATCAGGTGGCAGGACTTTTGCAGGTGGGAGATGAGAATGGACCGACACAAGGGGAAGTCGGATATGGAGAAAGCGTGCCTAATGCAACTGTTCAGATCAGAGGCCAGACATCCAGCCAGAATGACACAAAAAAATTATAAAATTGAGTTAAAAAAGAATAAAGGAACGTGGAGAGGCCAGAGAACCATTAACCTGAATAAACATATGACAGAAGGAATGCGCTTTCGAAATAAGCTGGCATATGATCTGATCAGGGGAATTCCTCAGATGGTTGGTTTACGTACACAGTTTGTGCATTTGTATGTAAAGGATAATACAGAAGAATCAGGTGTAAAATTTGAGGATTATGGAATTTATACACAGGTTGAACAACTGAATAAGACGGCATTAAAGAGTCATGGACTGGATTCAAACGGACAATTGTATAAGATTAATTCTTTTGAATTTTATCGCTACGAGGATATTATAAAAAAGAAGATGATGCAGGATATGATAAGACAGCCTTTGAAAAAATGCTGGAAATAAAAGGGGATTCAGATCATACCAAATTGATTGATATGCTGACAGATCTGAATGATTATTCTATAGGGATTGAAGATGTACTGAAAGAACATTTTGATGAAGAAAATATTGTTTACTGGATGGCATTTCAGATTCTGATGGGAAACGTAGACACACAGAACAGAAATGTTTATTTATACAGTCCTCTGAATTCAGATATCTGGTACTTTATTGCCTGGGATAACGATGGCTGTCTGATGAGACCGGAATATGAATTAAGGAATTTTTCGGATCAGAACAGCTGGGAAAAGGGAATCAGCAATTACTGGGGAAATATTCTGTTTCAAAGGTGTCTGAAGTCACGGTCTTTCCGGGAAAAATTAAATGATGCCATTCTGGATCTGAGGGAATATCTGAACAAAGATATGCTCACATCAAAGATAGAGAGCTATAAGAATGTACTGAAGCCCTATTTATATTTGATGCCTGATGCAGAGTATGAACCGCTTACATCTGAACAATACGATCAGATTGCAGCATCACTTCCTGATGAGATAGAGAAGAACTATCAGTTATATCTGGAAAGTCTGGAAACACCAATGCCATTTTATATAGGTGTTCCGACAATAGACGGTGATAAGCTGAAATTTAACTGGGATGTATCTTATGATCTGGACGCAGAGGACATTACGTATTCTGTGGAGGTTGCGCGAGATTATCTGTTTCAGGATGTGATCTATCAGAACACAACCCTGACTGTTCCGGAAGCCGAGATGGACCTTCCGAATGCAGGACAGTATTTTGTGAGAGTAAGAGCAACAAATACATCTGGAAAAACGCAGGATGCATTTGATTATTATGTAACAGATGAAGGAAAACATTATGGTATGAAGTGTTTTTACATAACAGAAGATAATACGGTAGAGGAAGATATTTATGAGGAAGGCTGACAGGAAGAAAGAACGTTTTCGTAACGAGTGGAAATATCTTATCAGTACCAGTGAGAAAGAAGTCCTGAATCTTCGGATGAAGCCACTTATGAAACTGGATCCTCATGCAGAAAATGGAGGATATCTGATACGGAGCCTGTATTTTGATGATTACTGGAACAGTGCATATGAAGAAAAGGAAAGCGGCGTTCTTATGAGGAAGAAATACAGGATACGAATTTATAATTATAGTGCTGAAAGTATCAAGCTGGAAAGAAAAAAGAAGTTCGGCAGTTATATTTATAAAGAAGATGCCCCTCTGACAAAAGATGAGGTGCAAAAAATTCTTTCCGGCGAGTATGAATTTCTTCTGAAAAGCCCGTATAATCTTTGCAGGGAATTTTACATAGAATGTATGAGTAATATGATGCGGCCGAGAACAATCGTAGATTACGAGAGAGAACCATGGATCATGGATGAGGGAACAGTCAGGATTACATTTGATACAGATGTCAGAGCTGCTGTTGGAAGCTATGACATTTTCGACAGTACGCTTCCGGCTTTATCTGTACTGGAACCGGGAAAACTGATCATGGAAGTGAAATTTACAGAGATGCTGCCTCAGATTCTGAGAAATCTTCTGCCGCCGCAGGCAGCAGAATTTACAGCAGTTTCCAAATATGTACTGTGTTATGAAAAAACGCGGTACATGAATGGATTTGAGTATTGGTATGATACACAGGGGAGGATGATAAGATGAGTGTACAGGATATGATAAAAAAATCTGTACTGGAATCAGGAATGTTCAGTCAGTATGATATACCTAAGATATTGGCTGCTCTGGCAGTGGCTTTGATTTTGGGAAGTGTGATTTATCTGGTTTATCAGAAATTTTATGTTGGAGTTATTTTCTCCAGAAGTTTTGCAGTTACACTTGTGGGAATGACAGTGCTTACCTGTATGGTAACACTTGCGATCAGCAGCAATATTGTGATTTCTCTTGGTATGGTTGGTGCATTGTCTATTGTACGTTTTCGTACAGCAATTAAAGATCCGATGGATCTTCTGTATCTGTTCTGGGCAATCACATCGGGGATTACAGCCGGTGCAGGTATGTATGCATTAACTCTGTTGACAGCTGTGATTATCATTCTGATGATCACCCTGTTTTATCACAAACAACAAAATGGAAGAATTTATATTGCAGTGATTCATTATCAGGGAACTCAGGCGGGAGATGAAATTATCCGCTGTTTTGGAAAAAGAAAATATTTCGTAAAATCAAAAACTATGCGCAATGAAAAAACAGAAATGGCAGTGGAAATATATTGCAGACAGAATGATATGGAGTTTATGGAAAAAATCCGGGATATCGGTGGAGTGGAAGATGTTACATTGATTCAGTATAATGGAGAATATCATGGCTAAAAGTCAGAAACGATATCTGGTTCTGTTGGGTTTTGGACTTTTAGTTATTATAGCAGCAGGAGTATGGATGGTATTTGGAAGAAAAACTCAGATATATGAAAAAACAGAAGAAATTTTTGGAAATCCATTAATGGGATATGCACCTTGTGCCTGGGAAGAAACAATAGGAGAGGATATATCTTTACTGTATATGGATATTACCTGGGCTGAACTGGAACCGGAGGAAGGAAAATATGACTGGGAGAAAATCGAAAGAGAAAATCAGACTGACAGATGGAGAGAAGAAGGGAAACACCTGGTACTGAGGTTTGTGTGTGATATTCCCGGGGAGGAAAAGCATATGGACATTCCACAATGGCTATATGACAAAACTGATCATGCGGGAACCTGGTATGATATGGAGTATGGAAAGGGATATGCTCCTGATTATAATAATGAACAGATGATACAATATCACAAAAGGGCAGTTAATGCACTTGGAGAGCATTTTGGCAGAGATGGACTGGTCAGTTATATCGAACTTGGAAGTCTGGGGCACTGGGGAGAATGGCATGTAAATATTTCTGCAGGAATACAGAGTCTGCCAGAAGAATCTGTAAGAGAACGTTATATGATTCCATGGACAGAGGCCTTCCCTGATTCCATGATACTGATGAGAAGACCTTTTAGTGAGGGAGAACATTATGGAACAGGTCTCTACAACGATATGACCGGACAGCCAGAGAGCACAGAGGAATGGTTTCGCTGGATCAATGAAGGCGGTGAGTTTGACCAGACTCATGAGAAAAAAGGGGTTATCCGCAATGAAAGATTTCTGGAAAAAGTTCCTTCCGGAGGTGAGTTTACAAGTTCAATTACAATGAAAGATTTGCTTGACACAAATCTGGATCAGACAATAAATCTGATAAAGAAAGCACATACTACTTTTCTTGGACCGAAAATAGCGGATAAAACTTATGAAAATGGTTATAGGAAAGTTTTAGGAAGCATGGGATATCGTTTGTGGATTTCGCAAGCAAGCCTTATTCAGATGCCGGGGTATGTCAGCCTGAATCTTAAATGGAAGAATGATGGAGTTGCACCATTTTATGAAGACTGGCCTGTATGGGTTCTGGTAGAAGATGAGGATGGAAATAGTCTTGAAAAAGAAGCGGTTGACATTTCGTTAAAATCACTTCTGCCGGAAGAAACTTTACAGACAAAAACAAGAATGCAGATAAAAAAGATGATCTCACTGGCCGGAAAGAAATATAAGATCAGTATAGGTATTGAAGATCCGATGACTGGGAAATTAGCTGTTCGATTTTCAATGAAAGGAACTTATAATGAAGGGAAAAATTATCTTTTTACAATGAAGGGAACTTATAACGAAGGGAAAATTATCTTTTAGCAAATAATATTGAAGAATAAAAATGATTCGTTTATCTGTTACAGTAAAAGGAATAAAAAAATCGGATTGTATGTTTTTGAATACAATCTGTATTTTTTTTCTAATTACTGGACAAAGTAAAAAAAACTATTCTATAATATTATAGTAAAAATTAAATAACATTTATTGGTTTTGAACCAGTCGTTGTAAGTTCCGCAAGGATTAAGCTTCTGGCAGCAGTACCGGAAATGGAGGGACGCCGTTTTGTTTAAGGAATCAGATATCGTGCTCAGTGCAAAGCACATTGTAAAACAGTTTCCGGCCTCCCATGGACGGACTCTGACAGCCTGCAATGACATTAATCTGAATGTCTATAAAGGCAAGACATTAGGAATCGTAGGAGAGAGCGGATGCGGTAAATCCACATTCGTAAGAATGGTTATCTCCCTTGACAAGCCTACCAGCGGTGAGATTTTGTATCATGGCAAAAACCTTGCTGACCTTTCCAAAAAGGAACATGGTTAAATCGCCAGAACATGCAGATGGTTTTCCAGGATCCGCTGGCATCCTTTGATCCGAAGATGAAGATTGTGGATATCCTTACAGAGCCGCTGATCAACTTCGGAAAATTAAAGAAAAGCGAGAAAGAAAACAAAGCAAGAGAACTGCTGGAAATGGTAGAGCTGCCGGGAGATTTCGTAGATCGTTATCCTCATAACATGAGTGGCGGACAGAGAATCAGTATTGCAAGAGCGCTTTCACTGGAACCGGAGATCCTGGTTTGCGATGAGGCGACTTCTGCGCTGGATGTTTCTGTGCAGGAGTCTGTGATCGAGCTTCTGGTACGCCTTCAGAAAGAAAAAATATCAGCATGCTTTTCATCTGCCATGACCTGGCGCTGATCCGTTCTTTTGCCCATCAGATTGCTGTTATGTATCTGGGAAATATCGTAGAGGTTATTCCAGGTGAAGATGTTACAGAGTATGCAGTGCATCCATATACACAGGCACTTCTGGGTGCACAGTTCTCCATTCATATGGATCCTAGCCAGAAGATCCAAAGTATCGAGAGTGAAGCACCAAGTCCTCTGGATGTACCGAAGGGCTGCCCTTTCCAGAACCGCTGCGAGAATTGCACAGACAGATGTAAGGCAGAGATGCCGAAGCTGAAAGAGATTGCTCCCGGACATGCAGTGGCATGCTTTTATGTGGAAGAACAAAAGATATAAAAATGAAAAAGAGGCTGTCACATCAGGAATTTTCCGGTGCGACAGTCTCTTTTGCGTAATGCTCAGTCTTTATGAAACAGGATTTGTGTAAAGAATCTCACATCTGAATCATCTGCCCAGCAGACCATACCTACTGCATCAGCCATTTTCTGTGCATCTACACTGTAGGCGGACATACAGGAACAATTCTTATACGGTCCTGCGCTCATGATCAGGATATCTTCTTTTCCTGCTTCCTGCATCTGTCTGGCAAGCTGTTCCGTAAGAATATTCTGTGCATGTTTCGCCTGCTTGAAAAGAGCCGGATCCATAATTGGATCTTTCAGAACAGTCTGGAGAACCAGTGCCTTTTCATATTTCAATGCTTTTGCCTGCATTTCTTCTACAGTACCGCAGGCAGGCGGACATGCAGGAACCAGGTTGTAATTTCCACAGAGATTGTCCTCGCAGAACTGTCTGTATTCCGGCACAAATACCAGATCCTTTGTATCCATGATCGCCGCATCTGCGAAACCCATGGAAAGTGCTTCTTTTATTAAATCCATAAGAATGTCTCCCTTCTTAAAGCGGATTATTTACTTTTTATCTTTTACGATTATAACATTTTGAAGTAAATAAAAACAGAAAAATCAAAATAAAATATATTACTGTTCACTCCGTTCACAGTAACGTAGCCAAAATTCATTCCAGATTGCCTGCGGCAATGGAATTTTGGCTTGTATGTCTCGGGATTTTGGCATATTCATGCCAAAACACCTCGCGGAATAGTGGTGTGTGAACAATAACTAAAATATGCTCCTTAAAATACGAATTTCAGGAAGAAACTATCTGGAAATACAAGGAAGAAATTGATATAATGAACACACGAAGTTTTATCTGTGAGAGGAATTTGTATGGATATGATAAATGAAGCAGGTAAGGGTGAGAAAACGAAATACCGTCTTGCGCGGTCAATGAAGGAATGTATGAAAACGATGTCTGTAGATAACATCACAGTAAAACAGATTACAGAGAATTGTGGTGTTACGAGGCAGACTTTCTATCGGAATTTTATGGACAAATTTGACCTGATCAACTGGTATTTTGATAAGCTTCTGGCGAAATCCTTTGAGCATATGGGAATGGGGAAAACTGTTTATGATGCTCTGGTAAAGAAGTTTACCTATATTCAGGAAGAGCATGTTTTCTTTGCAGCAGCATTTAAATATGACAGTCAGAACAGTCTGCGCCAGCATGATTTTGAACTGATTCTGGACTTCTATGAGAATCTGATCCGTGAGAAAACAGGAAGAATCCCGGATGAGACTATACATTGTATTCTGGAAATGTACTGCCAGAGTTCTATTTATATGACTGTAAAATGGGTACTGGGAGAGTTGGAATGTGCACCGGAGGGACTGGCGAAAATTTTAGTTGACGGGATGCCGGGAAAACTCTCGGAATTGTTTGAAAAGCTGGAAATATTGTCATAAATATAACAATATTAGTGCATAATTTTGCACCTGGTTTTTCGGCATTATTGCACAAATATTGTGAGAAAGTTACATTTGAGCCAAAGTGTAACTTTCTTTTTTTACTTCATATTGTTAATATAATAACAAAGATAAGCGATGCGGAAGCTTACCTATAGCAATCCTCGTAAATAATGCATTTAAGAGGATTGCTATAATACTGCAGAATACTGAAAGGAATGGAAATCATTATGGCAAACAGAATTAACTTAAATCAGACCTCTTATCACGGGGCAGGAGCAATCGAGGAAATCGCAAACGAAGCAAAAGCACATGGCTTTAAAAAAGCTTTCGTATGCTCTGATCCTGATCTTGTAAAATTCCATGTAACAAGCAAAGTTACAGATATTCTTGAGAAAAACGGACTTGCATATGAACTGTATTCAGACATCAAACCGAACCCGACAATCGAGAACGTACAGCACGGTGTTCAGGCATTTAAGGATTCTGAAGCGGATTATCTGATCGCAATCGGCGGTGGTTCTTCTATGGACACTTCCAAAGCAATCGGTATTATTATTGCAAACCCTGAATTCGAAGACGTAAGAAGTCTGGAAGGTACAGCTCCGACCAGGAAACCTTGTGTACCGATCATTGCAGTTCCGACAACAGCAGGTACAGCAGCAGAGGTAACTATTAATTATGTTATCACAGATGTAGAAAGAAAACGTAAATTTGTATGCGTTGACCCACATGACATGCCGATCATCGCAGTTATTGATCCTGAAATGATGTCCTCCATGCCAAAGGGACTGACAGCTTCCACAGGTATGGATGCCCTCACTCATGCAATCGAAGGATATACAACAAAAGCTGCGTGGGAAATGACAGATATGTTCCATTTAAAAGCAATCGAGCTGATCTCCAAATCTCTCCGCGGTGCTGTTGAAAACACAAAAGAAGGTCGTGAAGGAATGGCTCTTGGACAGTATATCGCTGGTATGGGATTCTCTAACGTAGGTCTTGGAATCGCTCATTCCATGGCTCATACACTTGGTGCTGTTTATGACACACCACACGGTGTTGCCTGCGCAATGATGCTTCCGATCGTTATGGAATACAATCAGGAATGCACAGGTGAGAAATATCGTGAGATCGCCAGAGCAATGGGTGTCAAAGGCGTAGATGAAATGTCTCAGGATGAATACAGAAAAGCAGCAATCGAAGCTGTTAAGAAACTCTCTGTTGATGTAGGAATCCCGACTAAACTGGAAGCAATCAAAGAAGAAGATCTCCAGTTCCTGGCAGAATCCGCACATGCAGACGCATGCGCACCGGGAAACCCGAAAGATGCAAGCGTAGAAGATCTGAAAGACCTGTTCCGTAAGATTATGTAAATAAAAAGCCCCCTACGGGGGGACTTTTTATTATCGCTGTAATGGCCTTTGCATTGGATTACAATAATTGTTTCATCTGATATTTCGTAAACCAAACGGTCTTTGAGGTTGATTCGCCTACTCCATTTTCCATTTAAATCACCACGAAGTTTTTCTGGTTCACCTTTTCCTGAGAAAGATGTCCGTTGTATTTCTTTCAATAATTCATTGATCTTCTTTAGTGTTTTCTTGTCTTGAAGTTGCCAGTAAAGATAATCTTCCCAAGCATCTTCTGAAAATGAAATATTACTCACACGCTATTGCCTCCAGATCTTCCATTGTTTTTGTTATTATTTTACCTTCCTTTACTTGTTGAGCAGATTTGCGAAGCTGTGCCATATTCTGTTCAGAATAAAATGGATCTGCCGGAGCTTCAATGTCAAATGGTATTCTACGATCTCTTAGTGCCTTTTTTGTATAGATCATGTAGAAAGTAGAAATATTCATTCCCATTGCTTCGCACATTTCATCAAGCTCTTTTTTCATTTGATCATCCATACGTAAACTAATGGTTGTCATGATATCACTCCTTTTTGTTTTTAATATATTTTACTGCAAATAGAATATATTTGCAATCATATAGTATAAAATATATTCAAAATGAAAATATATATTCGCACATAGAGTAAATGGCAATAGGTAAAATGAAATCAGTTTATGGAGAGCATGTAACTGATAGAGGATTTTATTTATAAAATGATTAGAATTGGAACACTGATTAAACACATTTCTTTTGTATGATGGAGACGTAATGGGGAAAAATAGTTATTTTGTAGTACAAATGTGGAAAAAAAGATAAGTTCTGCAAAGAAGTACAGAATAAGAAATATGAAAGGCAGAAGAATAACTGCAGAGGTTTTTACAGGAGAAATAAGTTATGACAGATGAAGAATATTATGAATTTATACAACCATATGAAGATGCTAAACAGATGCTTCTCACACGTCTTGATGTGTTGAATCACAACCTATACGGTGACGCATCTGCAAGACCGATCCACAACATCCAATGCAGGATCAAGAAGAAACAGAGCATTGAAGAGAAACTGCAGCGAAAGGGAAAAGAACCTACTGTGATGAATGCGAAGGATTATCTTCAGGATATTGCAGGTGTCAGGGTAATTTGCTATTTTGTAGATGATATCTATAATCTGACAGAAATTCTGAAGAGTCAGAGTGATCTGATCGTGATCAAAGAACGGGACTACATTGGAAATCCGAAGCCAAATGGATATCGGAGCTATCATGTGATCGTAGGAGTGCCGGTATACTGTCTGGATGGAATGGAATACTTCCCGGTGGAGATACAGTTTCGTACTATGTCCATGGATTTCTGGGCCAGTATGGAGCATCGGATTTCCTACAAAAAGGAACGCACAGATAAGGAACAGCTAAAAGAGGAATTAAGAGAATATGCGAATATGCTGGTAGAGATTGAGAGCCGTTTTGAGCAGTATAATGAGACGGATCATCAACAGGAAAAAGAACAGCAGAAGTAAAACAGTCACTGTAAAAGGTGGCTGTTTTTGTGTCTTGTATTTTTTAGAGTGGAATGTTAGTATAACATTGGTTTAAAGTACCTTTATATTATTTTCTGATAGCACCTTCAGAAAATATATAAAGGTAACTATTCAGCAGTTTATTATCCTGCTGAGATACTATGGCAATACTCTAAAATAATGTATCTTAATCCAGCCCATCAGAATGTGAAATTCTGTTGAACTGTCTTAAATGCATTACTTACGAGGACTGCTATAAACAGTTATGATTCTGGAAATAAGAGAAGGAGAAGCGTGTGAAAATATAATCAGAAGAAGAAAAAAGAAAACATAGAGATATTTCTGTTTATCATGGTGATGGCTGTTTTTGCTGCTGTTCTGGGAGTTATGTCACTGGGAGAAAAGATGCAGCCGGTGAACCAGATCAGGAAGATATCTTCTGGCTGGTACTATTATGACAACGGAAAAAGAACAGAAGTTACTCTTCCGGATACAATACAGGCAGAGAAAGGGGAAGAACTGATATTATATAATGACGGGATTACTGATCTGGATGCCGGTAAGGTAGTTACAACCAGAGGTGCACAGTATGATCTGAAAATCTGGCTGGGTGACCGTCCCATCTATGAATATCAGGATACAACCTTTGTAAGGAATACGCAGATGAAATCAAAACTGGAATGTGTAGGGGAAATCCCTACAGACATGCAGAATGAGCCGCTGAAGCTGGTTTATTCAAATCCACATCACGGAAAGTATGTTTTGACTTCTGTTTATATTGGAACCGGAAGTGCAGTCATTGCTTTACATTTACAGAATTCAGGAATAGTTATAGGTATTGCTTGTGTTTCTATTTTGAGCGTTATTTCTCTGTTGATTACAGTTTATCTGAAATACCGTCAGATGCCGGATGCCAGATTTCGCGATGTAGCATTGTTCCTTATGATATGTGCAGTCTGGCTGATTACAGATTCTTCTGCGATCCAGACCTATAGCAGTCATCCGGATATGCTTTGTACGATTTCTTTTTATATGTTTATGTTACATTCGGTACCGATGCTGCATTTTGCCCAGAAAATAGGTGGACTGAAAAAGGAACGCATTCTGGATGCAGGAATTGCTGTGTTTTATCTGAATGCATTTATTCAGGGACTTCTGGCCTATTTCGGGGTATTCACGTTTGCAGATATGCTGTTTGTAACACATGTTCTGCTGATAACGTGGGTACTGATCGTAGCGGTACTGCTCTGGAAAGAATATAGAAAGAAGCCGGATCGAAGTGTGCAGATCATACTGATCGCTTATATGATATTATTGTTCAGTGGACTTTTGTCACTGTCATTGTACTGGCTGTTTGAAATATCCTATTATGGAGCAATATTTGAGTTTGGAATACTGGTATTTCTGGTTATGATCATTGCAGATACTGTGATCAGTCTTGTTGGAAAGGTCCGTTACCGGACAGAAATGCAGGCATATGAACGACTGATGAAAGAGGACTGGATGACCGGAATGCAGAGCAGGGAACCTTTTGAAAATCTGCTGGCGGAAATTCCGAAAACCATGAATGAGCATAAGGATATCCTACTGGTCTTTATGGATATTGATTATCTGCGCAGGATCAATAATGATTTTGGCAGAGCGGCAGGAGATGAGGTTATTGTGGCGGCTGCCAGATGCATTGAGAATGTTTTTGGAGCAATCGGAAAATGTTATCGCACAGGAGGAGATGAGTTTGCGGTAGTTGTGTTTGATCCGGAGGAAGACAGGAATGTATTGTCTGAGAAACTGGATAAAGAAATAAGGCGTTATAACAGAAACAGCAGATATCGTATGTCTATTTCAAGAGGTTTCAGTTCAATTCGGGATGACAGGGGAAAGCTGAAGACAACTGGTGAATGGAAGTATGAGGCAGATACGAATATGTATCAGAATAAAATGAAAGAGAGAAAGACACATGAATTATAATATAAACTTTCAGGTAGCGGCAGTTATTATTACAGCGTTACTCTTATATCATTTTCTGACGCAGAAGAAACTGCATAATGCAAATGTGAAAACATTTACATATATACTTGTCCTGAGCGGTTTATATATTTTGTCTGACCTGTTGGGTACGCTGACAATTATGAATTACACAGCGGAAGATGAAGGAACTGTCATGGGTATTCTGACAGGAATCTATTTGCTTGATATTCTGATTCCTTATATTTGTATTCATGTATTCCTGATTCGCGTGAAAATGAGAAAAAGAGCGGTGCATTATCTGTGATCTGTGCCGGGATTACGGTGGCTATGATGATAGCTGTACTTGGAAACCTTGGAAGCGGGGGATTTTTCTGTTTTGACAGTAATGGCGTTTTTCAAAAAGGAACAGGGTACGTGTTTCTTTATCTCTATGCCCTGGTTTATATCGTTCTGATAATGCAGCGTATGATCAGAAGCAGAGAGGACTATACGCCGGAAAAGATGAGTATTGCAGGCGAATTTCTTGTGATCGAAGGCGTATGTATAGGAGTGGAACTGTACACAGGGTACATATTTCTGTCAGATTTTGGACTGGCACTTGGTCTCATATTTCTCTATCTTATGATGAACATCCAGGTGATTTATATTAGACAGTACAACAGGAGCATTTGATAAAAGGTATTTTAGATAACTGGATACAGGAGAAATTTACCAAAGGAATCGAGTTTCATGTGATTGCTGTAGAGCTGTTTATGCTGAAACAGATTAATAAGGTTTTACGGAAGTAGTACAGGTGATCTGCTTCTGGTACAGATTGCAAGAGAACTGCAAAACATTACAGGTTCTGTACAGGTGTTCCGAACCACAGGAAACTGTTTTCTGATCATTACAGATTCATTGACAGAATATGAGAAAAAAGACAGGAGATTGAGAACTATTTCAAAGAACCTTTTGAAACTGACGGGGAAAAAATCACTTTTCCGGCAATCATCTGCGGGATTATCAACGGTGAAAAGATGGAGAAGGAAGATGTACTGCTGGCATATATCGAGTATCTGATATCTTTGGTAAAACGTGCAGATGAAACGGTAGTGATCCAGTCAGATGACAGGATTCTGGAGGGCTTCCGTTATGAAAAAGAGGTGGAGCATTTCCTGAAAACAGCAGTGGATAAAGACCTGTTTGAAGTGTACTATCAGCCCGGTATTCTAGGACAAAGGAAGATCGTTATATTACTCTCGAAGCTTGAGCAGGCTGAAGCATCCCTGTATGGGAATGATCCCGCCGGATGTGTTTATCAGTATTGCAGAAAGGCAGGGGCTCATCGCACAGATCGGACTGCTTCAGTTCAGAAGGGTGTGCCGTTTTATTAAAGAGAATGAATATATGATGAAACAGATTAAGAATGTAAAGTTCAATCTGTCACCTTCCGAACTGTTAAAACCGGGACACAGTCAGCTTCTGATCGATATAGTGAAGGAGTATGAGCTTTCACCGAAATATTTTCAGTTTGAGATTACTGAGACAGTGGCAACTGAATACAGTGAAAGTTTCTGCAAAGCTGTGGAGGATTTTACGAATGCGGGAATCGGATTATGTCTGGATGATTTTGGTTCAGGGTATGCAAATCTGAATGCAGTATTGAGACTTCCGTTTGATGTGGTGAAAATGGACAGATCGTTGTTAACAGGGATTACCTGTGATGAACAGGCTGCTGTTTTTTACCACAGTATTGTGACGGTTATGCAGAATATGGGTTATACAATTGTAGCAGAAGGAGCAGAAACAGAAGAAGAGGTGAGTCTGCTGAGAGAATGGGGCGTGGACATGGTCCAGGGATATTACTTCTCAAGACCACTTCCGGAGGTAGAGTTGCTGAGACTTTTCATGTTATAGGAAATTATTCCGTAATATACCTATAACATAAAAAGGTCCTCCGGACAGAATCGCACTGCGCCGGAGAGAAAGCAGGTGTTGTTCAATCAGATATAAATGATTGAACGACATCTGCTTTTTTAAATAATTTAAAAACAGAAATACAATACACTTATAAAGATGTTCTTGCATATTCTATGTGCTTCCTTTATAATGTAACGTATCATTGTTTTATCAAATTAAAGGGAAAGAGGATTAAAGAAATGAAAAAAGTTTGGGACAAATGGACCAGGATTGCTCTTGTAAAGAGAATCCTGGTTGGCCTGATTCTGGGTGCGATTCTGGGAATTGCTGTACCGCAGGCAACAGGAATCGCAATTCTGGGTGATGTCTTTGTAAGCGCGTTAAAGGCAATTGCACCTTTGCTGGTATTCTTCCTGGTTATCAGTTCCCTGTGTAATGCAGGAAAATCTCATGGAGGAGTTATTAAGACAGTTATCATTCTCTATATGTTCAGTACAGTTCTGGCAGCAGTGATCGCAGTATTTGCGAGTATGGCATTTCCTGTAAAGATGACACTTGCAAATGCAGCAACAGATACAAGCGCACCACAGGGTATTGTTGAGGTATTAAATAACCTGCTTCTGAACGTAGTTGCCAACCCGGTATCTTCACTGGTAAATGCAAACTATGTAGGTATTCTGATGTGGGCAGTTCTTCTTGGGCTTGCTTTTCGTGTAGCTGATAAGATGACAAAGAAGGTTCTGGCTGATGTTGCAGATGGTATTTTCCATGGTAGTAACCTGGATCATTAATCTTGCACCTTTTGGAATTTTTGGTCTGGTATTTAACACAGTATCTACAAACGGTCTGGATATCTTTACGACTTATGGAAAACTGTTGATTCTTCTTGTAGGATGTATGCTGTTTATCTATTTTGTGACCAATCCGCTTCTGGTTTACTGGTGCATCCGCCAGAATCCATATCCGCTGATTTTCCACTGCCTGAAGAGAAGTGCGCTGACAGCTTTCTTTACAAGAAGTTCCGCAGCTAATATTCCGGTAAACATGAAAGTCTGTGAAGAGATGGGACTGGACAGAGATACTTATTCTGTAACCATTCCGCTTGGTGCAACTATTAATATGGATGGTGCGGCTATCACTATTACGGTTATGACAATGGCAACTGCATTTACTCTTGGTATTCATGTAGATATTCCGACAGCAATTATCCTGAGTCTTCTTGCAGCTCTGTCAGCATGTGGCGCTTCCGGTGTAGCCGGCGGATCACTTCTTCTGATCCCGATGGCATGCTCTCTGTTCGGAATTTCAGATGACATTTCCATGCAGGTTGTTGCAGTAGGATTTATCATTGGCGTAGTTCAGGATTCTGTAGAAACAGCTCTGAACTCTTCTTCGGATCTTCTGTTATCTGCTTCCGCAGAATTCAGACAGTGGAGACTTGAAGGGAAAGAGATTAAATTTAAATAAAATTGCAATGAGCGAAACGGTCGTCCGGTATGGACGGCCGTTCTTTTATGTCATAGGAAATTACTCTGTAATGTTCCTATAACATAAAAAAGCCCTTCGGGCAGGATCGCACTGCGACGGAGAGGAATTATGTCGCTGAAGCGACCCGCCGCAGGCGGAGAATCCTGCAAGCAGGATTCTTTCATATAAGGCACAACTATAAAAATGATTGCTACATATTCGGGAATTTCTGTGCATACACTGTAAAAACAGCGTCTTCGGAGGCTTATCCGTGAAAGATTATATCGAGGAGCGGGCAGTGGAAATTGCAAATTATATTATTGATACAAAGGCAACGGTGCGTCAGGCGGCGAAGAAATTCGGGATTAGTAAGAGCACTGTACATAAGGACTGCACTGACCGTCTCAGTCAGCTCAATCCGGGACTGGCATGTGAAGTGAGACAGGTTCTGGATGTGAACAAGCAGGAGCGGCATATCAGAGGTGGGCTCGCTACAAGAGAAAAATATTTACATCAGCATTAGAGCGTAAAAGAAGCTGCTGTCGGATATGACAGTAGCTTTTTTCAGGTGTTTTTTGTATAATAAAATGCTGTAAAGGCTTTGCAAAAACATAAGGGAGGATAAGAAGATGGCATTAATGGAAGTGAACTTCTTTTCAAAAGCACTGATGCGTCCGGTAACGATGAATGTAATCCTGCCGGCTGATAAAGTGTTTTTTGAAGAAGAAACGGAAGAAGAGAACAAACCGTTTAAGACTTTGTATCTGCTTCACGGAGTAATGGGAAATTACACAGACTGGGTAACAGGAACATGTATTAAGCGATGGGCAGAAGAAAAGAATCTGGCAGTAGTTATGCCTTCCGGAGCAAATATGTTCTATATGGATCATCCGAATGCAAATGAAAACTACAGTGAATTTATCGGAAAAGAACTTGTAAAGATCACACGAAGAATGTTTCCGTTATCATACAAAAAAGAAGATACATTTATCGCCGGGTTATCTATGGGAGGATACGGTGCAATCCGAAATGGTCTGAAATACCATGATACATTCGGATATATCGCAGGCCTTTCTTCAGCCATGATACTTGAAAAAATGGGGATAGCAGATGACAGTTCTTCTATGTTCTTTGAGAAAAAAAGTTTTCTGGAGAGTGTATTTGGAGATCTGTCCCGGATCAAAGACTGTGAGATCAATCCGGAATGGATTGCCGAAAATATGAAAAAAGATGGAATCTCATTTCCGCATATGTACCTTGCCTGTGGACTGGATGATCCGCTTCTTCCTCCGAACCGTAAGTTCAGAGATACCATGCAGAAACTGGGTGTGGATGTAACTTACGAGGAAGGTCCGGGAGCACATGAGTGGGATTTCTGGAACCGTTATATTAAGAAAGTACTGGACTGGCTGCCACTTGATAAGGACAGTAAAGAAGGGATGAACAGCGGGAATGTAGGACTGTAAATGAGAGAGTCATAACAGATGGATATGAAATCTGTTGTGGCTCTTTTTATTTCTGTTACTGTTATGTTGTAGAAAATTACTCTGTAATGTTCCTGCAACGGAATAAAGTTCTATGGGCAGGATTCCTCTTATCAAAATTATCATAGCTATTCTGCAGAAAACATATTGAATATCACACAGAAGTTGTGTATAATGAAAATACAAAATAAAGTATAATATTTTAGGCGAAAGTAAAATGAAAACTTAAAATCATAAACTGTGTAGGTAAAAATGACTAAGCTTGTAATCGATCCATTAAAGAAACAGAGCAAAATCAACAAAGAGATTTATGGACATTTCTCAGAGCATCTGGGAAGATGTATCTACGAAGGAATCTATGTAGGTGAGGATTCCCCGATTCCGAACAAGAACGGAATGCGTACAGACGTAGTAGAAGCACTGAAGCATATCAGGATTCCGGTACTTCGCTGGCTGGGTGGATGTTTCGCAGATGAATACTACTGGAAAGACGGTATCGGACCAAAAGAAACACGTAAAAAAATGATTAACACACACTGGGGCGGTGTGGTAGAGGATAACAGCTTTGGTACACATGAATTTTTTGAATAATTGCGCGTCGCATTCTCGTTACTTTAGCCTGCAAATAAAAAGTCAATACTAAAATTGAAGAAAATTAAAAAACTTTATAGGTTAAAAATTAGGCATTAAAATAAGACCACCACACCAGTGCTGGTCTGAAAATCATAATGATGATTAGGATTCTGGAAGAGACGAAAGATATTCTTTCACTCGTCCGTAATAGATTCTTAGAAACTTGTTGGCTCCTGCAGTCATATAGACATAGTAAGGCTTACCCGGTGCCCGCTTCTTGTCTATGAACTGATATACAGGATTATCCTGTGGGTGCGTTTTTATTAAGACATCCATTACCTGAAATAAAGTCTTTCTAAGAACAGAGGAACCTCGTTTGGAAGTTGGAACACTTTTTTGTTCATAACTTCCAGATTTATTAACACCCGGGTCTACACCGGCGAAGGCGGTAATAACACCTTTGTGAGTAAAACGGGAAACATCACCAATCTCAGCCATCAATTGAGGCCCGAGTGATGTGCCGACTCCTTTCATTGCCATAACGACAGGGTATTCAGGAAGTTTGGATGCAGTTTCATTCATAAGTGTGCGTAGGGATTCAACAGTTGTAGAAACACTATTAAGTTGGTCTACAGCCTGCTTGATAATAAGTTTAGTAATGTCATCCTTAGGAAGTACAGGAACAAGCTCCTTGGCTTTCCCATAGATTTCTTCAGCCTTTGACTGACTGAAGTTGTACTTCTTGCGTTTGCACCAGTTTTGATAGTGGTTAATAAAAGCGTTTTTGGACATTTTACAGACACAGTCCACATGCCAGTATGTAGATGCAAAATCAACCCATTTCTGGCTACCGTCACTGCGTGCAGGACTGTCAAAGTAAGTATTAACACCAGGATAGGTTTGGTCAAGGATGCCGATAAGATTATTCTTCATGGCTGTTTTATGCTTCATGTAGAAGCCAAACTGACGGTTCATGGTTTTAAGCTGATTGCGTAATTCATCCATAACACTATACTGTTTAAGATTTTGCCATTTGTCAATAGTATATCGGGCAATCTTAACAGCATCCGCCTTATCGGATTTTACTTTACGAAGAGAATCATTATCAAAGTCTTTGATAAGTTTGGGGTTAATGGCACTGACGAAAAGATTTGCCTTTGAAAGCTGATGGGCGAGGACTTCATAATAACGTCCTGTGTGCTCCATCACGATTCGGGACTCACCTTCAACAGAGTTGATGAGTTCTACAAGTGAATTAATGTCACTGGTTGTGTGTTTGATTTCAAAAGGTGCGGAAACAATTTCACCGAAAGGTCGCATGATAGCAACCATACTCTTACCTTTTGAGACATCGATACCTACTGCGTTCATAAATTGTCACTCCTTAAGATTATTGCAATGGATAAGTACCAGTTTTACTCATTGCCTATTCAATCTACTGTGGTGTGACACGAATGCACCTATGGCGATTCAACCTGCATAAAACGAACGCTGCGAATGAGGAGCTGGTTATCAGTCTTTTTAACGGACGCGAAGTCCAAGAAAGGAAACGATATCCAATTGCTACCTACATTCTAACAGCTTAAGCAACAAGATGGATAATTCCTTACTGGATGTAAGGGATATTAACCATAAATATATTGTAGTAGAAAGGAAATATGATGTTTTCGTTTCTATAAAAACATCATACAAGAATAAAATGTTAATTCTGGCTGTAGGAATCGGAATTGTATTTTGTATAATAGTATTTATTTGTTATTCTTATAAACAAAATCAACGGTCAAAATACACATCCGAAGTATACAAAGTATTTAAAGAACAATATGGGAGAGGATCAGTGATCTCTATGGGTTATGCACAGACGAATGCATTTACGGACCCCGTAACATTAATGTTGGCAGTCAGCAAGGATGATCACAGAGTTGTAGATGCATGGGAAGTTACGCAAGAGGAGATGGAGAATAGCTGTCGGTCATGTGAAGAATATATAGGAATGGACCTGATCAAATATTATAAAGAGAATCAGGAAAGAATTGAAAAAAGTCAAATGATGAATCAGACAATGGGCAGGGATTCAGCGAAGAAGCAAGCATTTGACATGGCAGTCCAACAGATATTAGGGAAATTAGGAAAATAGATACAGGAACACATATTATGGAAGAAATCAAAAAGAAATCATAGAGAAAGTGATCTTGGTTGCGGTTGCTGATCAAGACACAACAGAAGCAGAAGAATCTCTGGATGAGTTAGAAGAACTGGTTAAAACGGCAGGAGCCGAGGTTGCAGCAAGGGTGATCCAGGTAAGAGAAACACCACATCCAGGAACTTATATCGGAAAAGGTAAGATTGATGAAGTCAATGCTTTGTTATACGGAACTAATGCGACAGGGATCGTCTGTGATGACGAATTATCACCAGCACAGATCAGCAATTTAGAAGAAGCATTAGATACTAAAGTGATGGATCGAACACTGATCATTCTTGATATTTTTGCGAAGAGAGCATTTACAAGAGAAGGTAAGATCCAGGTCGAACTTGCTCAGTTAAAATACAGAGCATCCAAGCTTACCGGACAAGGAAGAGCCTTATCAAGATTAGGTGGAGGAATCGGAACCAGAGGTCCGGGAGAGAAGAAACTGGAGATGGACCGAAGACTGATCCGTACAAGAATCTCCAGATTAAAAGCAGAGTTAAGAGATGTTGTAAAGCACAGAGAAGTCCAGAGAAAACAACGCCAGAAGAATCACCTGCCAGTGGTTTGTATCGTTGGATATACCAATGCAGGAAAGTCAACACTATTAAACCATTTTACCAATGCAGGAGTTTATGAAGAAGATCAGTTGTTTGCAACCCTTGATCCAACGACAAAGAGTTTAGATCTAAGCGGTGGGCAGACAATTCTTATGACGGATACGGTCGGTTTTATCCGCAAACTTCCACATCATCTGGTCGAAGCATTTAAAAGTACATTAGAAGAAGCCAAATACAGTGATCTGATCCTGCATGTAGTTGATGCATCCAATCCGCAGAAAGAGAAACAGATGGAAGCAGTCTATGATACATTAAAGCAGTTAGGAGCTAACGAATCACCGATCATTACAGCATTCAATAAGATTGATCTGTTAAATGGTGATGAGATCTTAAAAGATCCAAATGCAGAAGCGGTGGTAAGGATTTCCGGGAAAAAATGGTGAAGGAACCGATCAGTTGTTAGAGCAGATTGAGAAAATACTGCAAAAACAGAAATTATATTTAGAAAAGCTGTATGGATATCAGGAAGCAGGAA